>JAESGS010000052.1_pt1 | contig 264680 bp, 179 predicted proteins | sample 9269761 | NCBI WGS metagenome assembly JAESGS01 (sample SAMN15741799, study PRJNA653493) | algae metagenome | isolation source: Cyanosarcina radialis HA8281-LM2 and co-occurring heterotrophs from damp... | place: USA: Makauwahi cave, Hawaii | collected 2011-01-06 | reverse complement strand
CCGGGTGAGGAAGTGTAACCCGGCGGCTCACGCCGCTCGGCTCGCCAACACCCGATCAGCACTTCCGGATCACGCCGACCAGCACGCCGAGGATGTGAACGTCCTGGCGGGTCGGATCGACCTTGATCGTCGTCATCGTCGCGTTCATCGGCTGCAGCTCGATGTGGTCCTTCCGCTTGTAGTACTTCTTCAGCGTCATCGCCTTGTCCACCATCGCCACCACCTTCGACCCGTTGTCCGCCGACTCCTGCTTGCGGATCACCACGAAGTCGCCCTCGGCGATGTGCCCCTCGATCATCGAGTTGCCGCGGACCTTGAGGGCGTACACGTTCTCCGTCGGGAACAGGTCGCGGACTTCCAGCCGCTCGTCCTGCTCGACGGCCTCGATCGCCTTGCCGGCGGCGACGACGCCGAGCAGCGGGAGGCTGAACCCGCCGGCATTCACCCCCTCGATCGTGATGCCGCGGGACAGGTTCTGGTTCCGGGTGATCTTCCCCTTCTTCTCGAGCGCCTTCAAGTGACACATCACGCCGTTCGGCGAGCTGATGTTGAACTTCTTGCAGATGTCGCGGATCGTCGGCGGGTAGCCCATCGACTGGATGTGATCGCAGATGAAGTCGTAGATCCGCTGCTGCTTCGTGGTAAGGGTGGCGTCGCTCACGGCTCGGCTCCTTGTCTAGGTTCGCCCTCGGAGAGGTTGAACGCGGAGTAACAATTGTGCAGAATGTAAAGAAGTATATGTCATTTCCGCCGGGAAATGGAAGGTCGAAATTGCCAAATGTGCCACATTTTTGGTAACCTTTTCCTGACGCCGACCCCCTCCCTTCTTGGGTGACCCGTGGACACGACCCGACCCAATTGGTTTCCCGAAGCGATGCGGACGCTGTTGCGGGGCGGCACGCTGGACGAGACCGTCGCGACCGAGGCGTTCCGCGACCTGCTCGCCGGGCGGGTCGAGGACGGGTACGCGGCCGGGTTCCTGACAGCCCTGCGGATGAAGGGCGAGGCCGCCGAGGAAATCGCCACAGCCGCCCGCGTCCTCCGCGAGCAGATGATCCGCCTCGTCCCGGTGTCCGGCCCGGTCCTGGACACCTGCGGGACCGGCGGCGACGACAGCGGGACGTTCAACATCAGCACCGTCACGTCCCTGGTCGTCGCGGCGTGCGGCGTGCCGGTCGTGAAGCACGGGAACCGGGCCGTGTCCAGCCGGTCCGGCAGCGCCGACGTGCTCGCCGACCTCGGCGTCAACTTCGAGGCCGGCCCCGCGTGGGCGCAGCGGTGCCTGGACCGCGTCGGGTTCGCGTTCTGCTTCGCCCCCCTGTTCCATTCGGGGATGAAGCACGTCGCGAAGCTTCGTCGGATGCTCGGCATCCGCACCATCTTCAACCTCGTCGGTCCGCTGTCGAACCCCGGCTCGGCCGACTTCCAGCTCCTCGGCGTCGGCAAGCCGGAACTGCTCGACCCGCTCGCCGGGGCGGCCGCGAAGCTCGGCGTCCGCCGGGCCGTGCTGGTGAACAGCCACGACGGGCTGGACGAGGTCAGCCTCGCCGCCCCGACCCGCGTGCGGATCGTGGAGGGCGAGGAGTTCTCGGCCCGCGAGTGGACGGCCGCCGACTTCGGGCTGGAGCCGGTCGCGCTCGATGACATCCGGGCCGACAGCCCGGCCGAGAGTGCCGTCATCATCCGCGCGATCCTCGCCAACGAGGACGGCCCGGCCCGGCGGATCGTGCTGGCGAACGCGGCGGCCGCCCTCTGGACGGCCGGCACGGTTCAGAATCTCCCCGACGGCGTTGCGATGGCGGCGGCCGCGATTCGGTCCGGGACGGCGAAATCTCTGTTGGACCAGTTGGTGCAGATGCGGTAAAAAGTTGTAACCCACGTCACTCGCCGAAACGGATTCTTCGAGTTCGACATCATGCCGCGAAAAGTGATTCTCATTGCCGACCCCGGCATCGACACCGCGTTCGCCGTCGCACTGGCGCTGCACGACCCGGCCCTGGAAGTCGTCGGGCTGATCCCGTGCGCCGGGAACGTCAGCGCCGAGCAGGCGACGGCGAACGTGATGATCCTGATCGACCAGCTCGACCCGCCGAAGTGGCCGCGGACGTGCGCCGCGGTCGCCGTCAAGTACGAGCAGGACGGCACGGCCCTACACGGCCCCGGCGGCCTCGGCGGCGTGACGTTCCCGGTCTCGACGAAGAACCAGCACCTGACCGGCGACAAGGCACTGGCGGACCTCGTCCGCCAGTACCCGCGGGAGGTGAGCGTCATCTGCCTCGGGCCGCTCACGACGCTGGCGATGGCCCTGGCCCGCGACCCGGAACTGCCGGCGCTGCTCGACAAGGTCGTGCTGATCGGCGGGACCGTCCACGAGCCGGGCAACGCCGGGCCGGTGAGCGAGTTCCACCTCGCCGCCGACCCGGAGGCGGCGCGGACCGTCCTGAAGGCGGACCTCCACCCGACGCTGATCCCGCTCGACGTGACGCGGAAGATCATCCTCTCGCCGACGGAGTTGCTGGAGCTGCCGAACCCGGAGTCGCGGACGTGCAAGTTCCTGCGGCAGGTCGTGCCCTACGGCATCCGCGCGAGTTCGCACCTGTACGGCATCGAGGGGTTCCACCTGAAGGACGTGTTGGCCGTCGCCGCGCTCGCGCTGCCGGGGTCGGTGAGTTGCGAGCCGAAGAGCGTGGACGTGGAAACGAAAGGCGAACTCACGCGCGGGATGCTGGTGGTGGACGAGCGGAAGAACCAGGCCGGGCCGCCCAACGTGATGCTCGCGATGGGGGCCGCCGTCGGCGAAATCCGCCAGTGGATCGAGCGAACCTTGAAGCAGTCGCCCTGACCCTCAACCCACGGTGGGCCGATGAATCGTGTTCGTGTCGTGGCGTTCGCGCTCCTCTTCGGCGTCCCGGCCGTCGCCGCCGACAAGGAGCCGAAGAAATCCCCGCAGGAAGTCGCGCTGAACAAGATCGCCGCGGACCTGAAGGAGGCCCGCGGGCTGCTGAAGGACGTGAGCGACCGGAAGACGCGGGAGAAGCTCGAACTCCTGATCGGCCGGGCCGAACTCGCGGCGAAGGACCTGCAGAAGGAGCTGGCCGCCCTCGCGCCGGTCGGCGGGATGCCGAAGGACGACTTCGCGCGGGTGCTGAAGGGGCTGAAGGACCAATCGTTCGACGACGGGAAGATGAAGTACGTGAGCGGCCTCGCGAAGACGACGCGGCTCACGTCGGCCCAGGTGAAAGAGATGCTCGCGGCGTTCTCGTTCGACCGCGACCGGATCACCGCGGCCGTGACCATGCACCCGATGGTCGTGGACCCGGAACTGTTCGTGACGGTCCTTGACGCGTTCAGCTTCAAGTCGAGCAAGGACGAAGTGCTGTCGAAGATCAAGGCGAAGTGACGAACCGTCTTCCGGCCTGAAGGGCCGGTTCTTACAGCGAGGGCCGTCAGGCCTGGATCGCGAAACCCGAAACAGTCCCGGCCCTGAAGGGGCCGTTCATCCGGGGGAGCCTCGGAACGAACGGCCCCTTCGGGGCCGGGTGCGTCGTGTTGGCGGTGGGTTCCAGGCCTGACAGCCATCGCTGTAAGAACCGGCCCTTCAGGCCGGAAAACCAAGAGCCGACACCCTCACTCCTTCCCGATCAACTCCGTCACCAACGCCTCCGCCCCGTAGAGCTTCCGCAGCGCCTCGACCACCGCGCGACCATGCACAGCGACGTGCCGGGCCTGCACGTCGGTGTAGACGAAGTTCCGCACCAGCCCGTGCCGGTTGCGGTCGAAGTTGATGCCCACCAACTCGCCCGCCCGGTTCAGCACCGGGCTGCCGCTGTTCCCGCCGATCGTGTCGGCCGTGCTTACGAAGTTGAACGGTGTGTCGAGGTCGAGCTTCGCCTTGCCGTCGAGCCACCGCGTCGGCAGGTCGAACGGCTCGCGGTTCTTCATCGCCTCGGCCCGCTTGAACGCGCCGCCGAACGTCGTGTGGAACGGCAGCTTCTCGCCGCCGACCTCGTACCCCTTCACGGTGCCGAACGCGAGCCGCAGGGTGAACGTCGCGTCCGGCGGGACCGACTTCCCCAACGACTGGAACCGGACCTTCGCGATCTCGGCATACGCCTGCCGCTCCGGCTCCTCGACTTCCTCCTCGAACCGCTTTCGCAGCTTCCGCGCCTCCGCATCGACGGCCTTCGCGAGCACGATCATCGCGTCCGTGCTGGCGTCGACGGCCGCCTTCCCGCCGTCCACGAGCTTCTTCCGTTCCTCGACGGCGAACAGCTTCGTCCCGGCGATCAGCTCCTCGGCCCGCGCGGCCGAATTCTTCCCGGCGAGGACGAGGACCGTGAGCGGGTGTTCGCCGCCGAGGTTCTCCGCGAGGAACGTCAGCGACGTTTGCAACTTCGCCCGTTCCAAGTCCGGGTAGAGCGGGGCGGGCGAGTAGAGTTGAAACTTCAGCGATTCGAGGTTCGAGTCGCGGTACTCGCGGAGCCGGTCGGCCGACTTCTTCGGCAGTTCGTCGGCCATCCGGACGCAGTGCCGGGCGACGGTGAAGAGTTCGCTGAAGAACCCGTGCCCGGTTTCGAGTAATGCGTGCTCCCGCTCGAAGGCGCGGTACTTCACCTGCACCTCCTCAATGGTCCGCCACGGGTGGAATTGCCGCGGGCTGAGTGGGAACACGACCTGCGGCGTCGATCCTTGAAGTTCCCGCTCCTGCCGATCCTTCTCCGCGACGATCTTCGGGTCAAGCAGCCCCTGCAACTGTCCGCCGAAAGCCTTCCGCGCGTTCGCCACGCGGTGCAGGTCGGTCGCGGCCTGACGGAACTCCTCCGGCCCGCCGTTGCCGTACTGCGTGAGCGCCGCCTCCAGCGTCCGCAGCCGGTAGAGCGTGTACGGCAGCGTGAAGTCCCGCCGGTGTTTGAGCTTCGCCAGCGTCTCCAGCCGGTTCGTCGTGCCGGGGTGGCCGGTGACGAACACGAGGTCGTTCTCAGCCGGGCCGACCTCGGCCCACTTAAAGAAGTGCGCCGGCTTTGCCGGTCGGTCGTTCTCGTAGGCGCGGAAGAACGCCACGTCGAGGCCGTGCCGCGGGTACTCGAAGTTGTCCACGTCCCCGCCGAACCCGGCGACGTTGTACTCCGGGGCGAACACGAGCCGCACGTCGGTGTACTTCTTGTACCGGTACAGGTGGTACGCCCCGCCCTGGTACAGCGTAACCATGTCCGAGCGGAAGCCGGTTTTCGCGAGCGACTCCTTCTCGATATCGCCCATGACCGCGCGCCGGGCGAGGAACGCCCGCGCCGGGTCCAGTTGACCGTCAACGGCCTTGTTCACCCGGTCGGTCACGTCCTCGATGGACTGGAGGACGTTCAGCTCCAGGTCCGGGCACTTCAACTCGTCGGCCCGGCTCTTGGCGAAGAACCCGTCGTGATACAGGTCCAGCCCCGGCTTGCTGAGCTTCTGGAGTGCGTCGGCCGCGATGTGGTGGTTGGTGACGATGAGGCCGTCCGCGGAGACGAACCCGCCGGACCCGCCGCTGTTGAACCGGACGTTCGCCTTCATGGCCCGTTCCAGCCAGGCGTCGGTCAGGTCGAACTGGTATTTCTCGTGCAGCAGTTTCTTCGGCGGGTCGTTGAGTAGGAACATCCCCTCGTCGGATCGCACCGGCATCACCGCCCCTCCGAGCAGAACCAAACTAACTAGTACGAATGATCGCATGGCAGCCCCCTGGGAGTGGAGTCTTGTGGGGCTAAGGGTAGGGATTCGTCCGACGGAAGTGAGATGAAAGAGAAGTTGCGGCGATAGGATTTGAACCTATGACCTCCAGGTTATGAGCCTGGCGAGCTAACCGGACTGCTCCACGCCGCGTTCTGTAATACCAGTATAGGGCCGACCGCCGGGGTTGGAAAGGGGGGATGGGACAAACGATTCCAAGTTCTCGCCGGTTCGACCACTTCGGACCTTGCTACAACCCGCCCGCCGGAGCAGAATTCCGCCATCCGACGCCAACCGGAGGCCGTGCCGTGCCCACCCCCGCCGAGCGAATCGCCGACCTGCGGACGCAGATCGACCGCCACAACCACAAGTACTACGTCGAGGCCGCGCCCGAAATCTCCGACCGCGAGTTCGACCGGCTGCTCCAAGAACTGATCGACCTGGAAACGAAACACCCCGCGCTCGTCACGCCGGGCAGCCCGACGCAACGGGTCGGCGGCGCGCCGATCGACGGGTTCCAGAAGGTCACGCACCGCGCCCCGATGATGTCGATCGACAACAGCTACTCGGAAGCGGACCTCGTCAAGTTCGACACCGACGTGCGCAAGGCCCTCGGCAAGCCGGAAGTCGCGTACACGGCCGAACTCAAGATCGACGGGGTAAGCATCTCGCTGACGTACGCGGACGGGTTGTTCGTACAGGGGGCCACCCGCGGCAGCGGCGACGTGGGCGACGACGTGACGCACAACATCCGCACGATCAACGGCATCCCGCTCCGGCTGCACGGGAAGAAGCCGCCGACGCTTTTCGAGGTCCGCGGCGAGATTTACATGACGCGGGCGGAACTGGTACGCATCAACGCCCAGCGGGCGAAGGACGGCGAGGAGCCATACGCGAACGCCCGCAACCTGACGGCCGGCACGCTCAAGCAGCTCGACCCCAAGGAGTGTGCCAAGCGGAAGCTCAGCTTCTTCGGGTACGCGACCGGGGCCGTCGAGGGGGTCGAGGTCCGCACGCAGGCCGAGCTGCTGGAGACGTTGAAGGGGTTCGGCTTCCCGGTGAACCCGCACACGAAATTGTGCAGTTCGATGCAGGAGGTGATCGCGTTCTGCCACGAGTGGAACGAGAAGCGGCACGACTTGCCTTACGACACCGACGGCATCGTGGTGAAGGTGAACGACCTCGCGGCCCGGCAGCGGCTCGGCGCGACGAGCAAAGTCCCGCGGTGGGCGAAGGCGTACAAGTTCGAGGCGGAGCAGGGCGTCACGAAGCTCGGCAACGTGGAGTTCTCCGTCGGCAAGTTCGGGGAACTCACGCCCGTCGCGCTGTTCGACCCGCCGGTGCAGCTCGCCGGGACGAAGGTGAGCCGGGCGAGCATGCACAACGCCTCGTGGGTCGAGAAGATGGACGTGCGGTACGGGGACACGGTCGTCGTCGAGAAGGCCGGCGAGATCATCCCGCAGGTGGTGAGCGTGGTGACGGACGCCCGGACCGGGAAGGAGCGGCCGATCAAGTGGCCTGAGAAGTGCCCGGTGTGCGGGGCGGCCGTCGAGAAGGACGAGTCGCCGACGAGTTACGGGTTCTTCTGCGCCGACATCGGCCGCTGCCCGGCCCAGGTGACGCGGCGGGTCACGTCGTTCGCCCGGCGGGACCGCATGGACATCGACGGCCTCGGCGAGGAGGTGGCGAAGCAACTCGTCGATTCCGGGTTGGTGAAGTCGGTGACGGACCTGTACCGGCTGACAAAAGAGCAACTCCTCACGCTCGACAAGTTCGCGGACACGAAGGCCCAGAACCTCCTCGACGGCATCGCCGCGAGCAAGGGCCGCGGGCTGTCGCGGCTGCTGCCGGCGCTCACGATCTACAGCGTCGGCGGCAGCATGGCCGAGTTGCTGGCGGACCAGTTCCCGAGCCTCGACGCGCTGCTCGCGGCGTCCGAGGACGAGCTGTCGAAGGTAAAGGGGTTCGGGCCGAAGCGGGCGAAGAGCGTCCACGAATTCTTCCACAGCCCGGCCGGCGAGAAGCTGGTCGCGGAGCTTCGCGACCTCGGCATCAAACTGACGCACGACAAGAAGGCGGCCGCGGCGGGAACGCTGGTGCTCCAGGGGAAGACGCTGGTGGTAACGGGGACGCTGACGAAGTACGACCGGGCCGGGATCGAGGCGCTCATCAAGGAGCTGGGCGGGAAGGCGTCCGGGAGCGTGTCGAAGAAGACGGACTACGTTGTGGCCGGTGAGAATGCGGGGAGCAAGCTGGCGAAGGCCCAAGAACTCGGCGTGAAGGTGCTGACGGAGGACGAGTTCGAGAAGATGGTGAAGCAATAGGTTGTAGAACCCGGAGCGGTAGCGACGGGGTGTGGGAGCGCCCCCACACCCCGTCGCTACCGCTCCGGGTTCTACCAATTAGGCCGCCCGCGTGACGGCCGGGACGAGTTCGCCGTCCCGCAGCTTCCGCAACCCCTCGCTCGGGCCGCGCAGCGCCTTCGGTCCGAGTTCCGCCCGTAGCTTCGACCGGTCCAACCACGCCGACTTCGCCCGCGGGGCTTCTTCCTGCATCTCAGCCGTCGGCACGCCTTCCACCAAATCCACGTCCAGCCCGAAGATGAACGCCGTCGTGCGGAGGAACGCGAACTCCGTCATCCGGTCCGGGCCGACGGCGTGGAACGTCCCGACGCAGCCGTGCTTCACCAACTCCACGGCCACGGTCACGAGGTCCGGGCCGAACGTCGGCTGGCAGTGGCGGTCGGTCGCGGCGCGGATCGTCTGCCCGTCCCGCATCCGCCGCACCGCGTGTAGGGCCGGGTTCTTGCCCCGCTCCTCGAACCCGTAAACGTAGTGGCTACGGAGGATCAGGTGGCGGTCCGGTAGCACGCCCGCGATCACCCGCTCCGCCTCGGCCTGCGACCGGCCGTAGGCGTTCAGCGGGGCCGTCGCCGCGTCTTCCTTCGCCGCCGCCTTGCACTCGCCGAAGACGTGGGCGGACGAGAAGTAGACGAGCTTCGCCGCCGTCTCTGCCATGGCCTCGACGACGTTCTCGACGCCGATCACGTTCACGTCCCGGCACTCGGCGGGGTTCGATTCCGCAAAGTCGATCTGCGTCAGCCCGGCCGCGAGGAACACGGCGTCCGGCTGGAAGTCGCGGACGAGGCTCCGCACCGCGTCCTCGTCCCGCAGGTCGAGCGGGACGTGCTCGGCGTGCGGCCGCCGGTACCACGTCCCTTGCACCACGTCGTCGCGGAGCTCGCACTCCGCGGCGAGGAGCGAACCGATCTGCCCCGTGGCCCCGAGAATCAGGCTGCGCATCGTGATGTCCTCCGTGACGAAAAGCGATCAGGCCGCCCGTCGGGCGGGAACGTCCTGTTCCACGCCTTGCGGGTTTCGTTCGTACCAGCCGAGCGTCGTCCGCACCGCGTCGCCGAGGCGATCGGCAACCGCGAGTGGCGACGACACGCGGTCCCAGAGCTGCCGGGCCGTCGCCGTCGCGGGCGGTTCCAGCCACAGCCCGTCGGCCGGGGCTTCGGGCAGCGTCGTCAGCAGTTCCGCCGCCGCGAGCAGCGACGCGGCCGCGTCGCGGACGTGCGTGAACGCCGCGTCCGGCTGCACGAGCGCCGGCAACGGCCGCCGCGCGGCCGCGGCCTGGAACAGCAGCCCGGCCCACGTCGCGCGGGACGGCGGCCCTTCGCCGAAAAGCTGTGGCAGTGTCACGAAGCCCACGCGGAGGCGGCCGTCGGCATGATTCTGAAACCGCGGTCGCGGTTCCGTCGCCGCGACGGGGACGATCACCCGTGTGTCCGGGCCGAACTCCGCGACGAGTTGGAGCAGGTCGGCGGTGACGTTCGCCTTCGTCCGCGGTTGGCCCGCGACCGACGCGAGTTGGAACACGACGGCCGGTTGCAGGACGGTCAGCAGCGTTCGCAGCCGGTCGCGGCCCGCGGCCCCGCGGCTGACGTGGACGGCGTCGAACAGGTTCTGCGTGAAGAACTCGGAGTTGCGGCCGGAATCGCGAACCAGCGTCGAGACGGCGGCCCCGCGGTCGAGGAGGGTCCGCACGACGGCCGACCCGAGGAACCCGGTCCCGCCGAGGACGAGCGCACGGCGGTCTTGCCAGAACGACGACCGGTCCATGCACCCCTCCTTGAGCACCGACGGTGCGAATCCTTCGCCCGCCAAGCGGACAGCGTAGGGGGTGGACGACGGGTCGGTCAAGGGGAACTTTCGGCCGGCTGGTTCCAGAAGAAGTACACCAGCACGAACGCCAGCAGTGCCGGGATGCCGGCGCAGGCGAGGATCGGGTCGTACCGGCCGAGGGCGTTCGCGATCACGCCCTCCGCGTAGAAGAGGCCCGCCAGGTAGATCGCGTTGATGAACCCGAGCGTCCCGGTCACCTTCCCCTGGTGGGCCGCGGACAGCTCCTGACTGAGCGAAAAGTACGCCGTGAACAGGCCGAGCGCGCCGAACGCGAACGTCAGGAACACGGCGGCGACCAGGTACGGGTCGCCGACGAACGGGATCGCCAGCGAACTCAACACCAGCCCGACGCTGGCGGCGAACCCGATCATCCGGGCCTGGTGCAGCGGCCGCCCCCGCTTGGTCATCCCGAGGACGGCCAGCCCGACGGCCCACGTCCCGATGTCGGCCGCCACGTAGTAGGCGATGGAGAAGTACTGGAACTCGATTTCCGTGTAGCCCCGCCGCTTCTGCAGGAAGAGCGGCATCCACACGCGGAACGTGTGCCAGCTTGTGTTGACGGCGAGGACGACGGCGACCGTCAGCCAGAACCGGCGGTCGCGGAAGACGGCTCGGAACGGCGTCGCCGCCGGGCCGTCCGGCCGGGGGGCGTCCACGAGCGACCGCCGGGCGACGGCGAACCACGCCGCGACCCACGCCAGCCCGATCAGCCCGATCACCCGGAACGGCCACCGCCACCGGTCCGGGTCGGTCTCGCCGACGGCCCGGTAGCACGCGATCACGATGAACGGCGTGATGATCGCGCCGATGGCCGTGCCGCTTTGGAACAGGGAATTCCCGAACGGCCGCTCGGCCGGCGGGAGCACCTGCCGGGTCGTCCGAATGCCGCACGGCCAGTTGCCGGCCTCGAAGAGGCCGAGTGCGAACCGGAACGCGAGGAGGGAGAGGAACCCGTCGGCGTACCCGGTCAGGAACCCCGCCAACGACCAGCCGACGACGAGTATCGGGTAGACGTAATAGACGCCCACGCGGTCCACCACCCAGCCCGCCGTGATCGTGCCGACGGCGAACGCGACGGAGAACGCGGACTCGATCGTCCCCCACTGCACGTCGTTCAGGTCAAAGGCGAGGCGAATCGCGATGGAGGTCTGGTTCAACGCAACGCGGTCGAGGTAGTTCAACGTGGTTGCGAGCAACAGGAGGCCGCACACCCACCAGCGGATCGAAGGGGGTGGGGTGGCGTCGCCGGGAGGGGGCATGGGGAGGGTCCGTCAAGAGGCGTCGGCCCGCAGTTCGCGGAGCACGTCGGCCGCCGGGCGGACGCTCGCGTGCTCGCCGGGCCGCTTGCGGAACCACGCGGCCACGAGGAGCACGCTGTCCACGCACGTCCGGCCGACCCGCGGGAGGGTTTGTGACACCACTTCTAACAACTCGGCCGCCCGGCGGCGAGAGGCGGCGTCCGTCGGCTCCGGCACCGCCGCCCAAATTTGCCCGCGGTTCAACAGGTACCAGATCGGCCGCTCGTCGTGGGAAACGACGCGGTACACCAGCGATGTCTGCTCCCGCGAGGTCCGCAACAGCGCGAGCCGTTGGTCGAGCCACTCCACGTCCGTGAGTTTGTCGCGAATCGCCCCGGCCCGCTCGTACTGCATCACCTTCGCGGCCTCGGCCATGTCTTGCTTGAGTTTCGTCAGAATCGAGTTGTCGTCGCCGTCGAGGAACTTGCGGAGGCCGCCGACGGCCTTGCCGTACTGCTTGCGGCTGGTGAACGCCGCACACGGCCCCAGGCACATGCCCAGCTCGTGCCGCAAGCACGACGGGGCCAGGTCCGCCTCGAACAGCCGCTTCTCGTCCGCGAATAGCATCTTCTGCTTCGACGAGCAGTCGCGGAGGAGGAACAAGTCGTTCAGGCGGCGGACCACGTCCTCCAACCGCCCGCGGCCGGCGAACGGGCCGTAGCACGCGAGTTCCTTTCCCGTCGGCTCCCGCGTCACGAACGCATACGCCACCGGCCCGCGGCCGAGGCAGAGGTAGCGGTAGCGTTCCCGCCCCGGCTGGCCGAGGACGTTGTACCGCGGGCGGAACCGGCGGATGAGTTCGAGCTCGCGGAGCAGCGCGCCGAGTTCGTCCGGCGTGTGCTCCCACAAGAGCGTGCGGGTGTTCGCGACGATCTTCCCGGCCTTCGGGTGGCGGCTGTTCTCGCGGAAGTAGCTGAGGAGGCGGCAGCGGAGGTTCTTCGCCTTGCCGACGTAGATGACGTGCCCCTTCGCGTTGAGCATCCCGTACACGCCCGGCGTCTTCGGGGCCTTCGCGCGGACGTGCGCCTTCAGCCGCTTCGCCGTCCGACATTTGAGGGCGAGGCCGCCGCACGGCTCGCCGTCGAGGTGGAACCGGCTCGGCCCGAACCCGGCGACCGGGGAATCGCCGAACAGGTCGGCCGACGGTCGGCCGTCCGGGGCCGCGCGTGCCATCGGCGGAACTCCTTCCCGAATGCGTGAATCCTGTGGGACCGGCATTGTACCAATGCACACGTCCCCCGCAACGGCAACCGCCGCGAACTCGGCTCGTTCGGCCCGCGTCAGTTGGTATCATGATTTGCGTCGGGGGCCTTAGCTCAACGGTCAGAGCAGGGGACTCATAATCCCTTGGTTCCGGGTTCGAATCCCGGAGGCCCCACTCGATTCACGTCCCGTTCGCCACGTCACTTGCGGCCGCCCCCACCCGCCCGACAACCTGAGGTAGTCAGGGACCGGGAAAGTGTGCTAAACTCCGGTAGATCGTTCGCAGCCTGACTGACGCACTTTTGATTGCCTCCCCCTCAGTTGCTGTCGGCCGACCATCCACTTTCACCCCACTGTTTGTGGAGATGCCCGTGCGCACCCTCCTTGCCTTCGCCTTGGTTTTCGCGTCACTTTCCGCCACCGGGGCCGCGGCCGAGCCGTCCAAAAACCCGGACAAGAGGCCCGACCAACTCGCCCGCGACCTCGGCAGCCCGGTCTTCGCCGTCCGCGACCGCGCGTCGCGGGAGTTGTGGAAACTCGGGGCCGCCGCCCGCCCTGCGCTGGAGGCGGCGGCACGCAGCGAGATGCCCGAAGTCGCGCAACGCGCTGCCGACATCCTCGAGAAGTTCGACTGGGGCGTCTACCCGGACACGCCGACGCCGCTTCTCAAGCTCATCAAGGACTTCCGGTCGAACGAGATCGACCGGCAACTCCCGGCCGTCGCCGGGCTGCTCAAGGGCGAGGACCGCGGCATCGAGACGCTCGGCCTGCTGCTCGCCCACGACCTCGACGGCGAACGCCGGGACCAGATTTTCCAGCACCTCCTGACGCACACCCGCGACGCCGTCCCGGCTCTCGTGTTCCGCGAGAAGCTGGACAAGGCCGAGCGACTGCTCGAACTCGGCACGTTCGGCCCGAACCCGGAGGCGTGGCTCGATTATGCCGTGTTCATGCACCAACGCGGGAAGCTGAAGGACGCGGCGGTGTTCCTCGAACGGGCGACGCAGCTCCGCACGGACCGGGCCGGGTTCAGCGCCGCCGTCCTCGCCGTCGTGCAGCAGTTCGACGGCAAAGGCGCGGCCGCGGCGAAGCGGATGCTCGCCGTCCCGAAGGAGGCGCTGCCGCCGCACATGCGGGCGTCGTTCCTGGAAGAAGCCGGGGCGTGGTCGGAGTTGGCGAACGAATCCATCGACGGCGAGATGCCGCACTTCGGGCTGAACCTGTTCCGCCAGCGGAAGGTCGGCAACACGGAAAAGGTCAACCAACTGATCGCGGAGGCGAAGCGGTCCGGTTCGGAGATCGGCGGCGAGGTGAGCGCCGATGTCGGGTTAGCGCTGCTCTTGAACGAGCGGCCGGTCGAAGGGATCGAGGTTCTACGCGAGAAGAAGGCCGAGCCGCGGCTGCTGGCCGACGTGTTGGCCGGGCGGCTGATGTTCGACGAGGTGCTGCAACTGCTCACCGACGGCCCGCCACCCGCGGACGACGGGTGGGAGGCCCGCCGCCGCGTCTACTACGACATGCGGAAGGCGCGGGTGCTGGCCCAACTCGGCCGCAAGGACGAGTCGGTGCAACTGTTCAACCAGATCGCCGAGACGGTCCGCGACCGTGACTCTTACGCCGTCCGCGAGCTGCTCCGGGCGGAACTGCGGTCCGGCCGGTTCGACCTCGCGGCCGAGCACGCGGGACAGCTTCTCGCGAAGATCGAGAGCCGGGAGTACGGCGGGTTCGACGCCTCGCCGGACCCGTTCGAGCTGCTGTTCGAGGAGGACGCGGAAGCCGCGCAGGCGTGGTGGCGGGCGTTCCGAAAGTTCAGTCCCGTGAAGGACGAGCAACCGGGGGCGACGATGCGGCGGGTCCGCGAAGTCGTCACCGGCCGCGCCACGCCGGAGCGGTTGGCCGAGGCGAAGAAGGCGATGGCCGCGTGGCAGGGGGAGAACGCCAAGCCCGCCGGGTCGATGCTCAACCGCGTCCGGATTCACCGGGCGCTCGCGCTGGTCGCCCGGCACGCCGGGGATTGGGACGAGGCGGAGAAGCAGCTCCGCGAGGCGGCGAAGGTGTGGAGCGTGGAGACGCCGGACGACGGCAACGACGGGTCGCAAACGCTCCGCGTCATCCACGCCGGCGGCCAGCAGGCCGGGCCGAAGGCGTGGATGTACGGCACGGACGAGACGTTCAAGGTCTGGCTCGATCTCGGCGAGTTGCTCACCCATCGCGGGAAGCACGCGGAAGCGGCCCAGGTATTCCAGTTGGGTTGGAACCAGTACCCGCGAAACCCGATCCTACTGTACCTGTCCGGCCGCTCGCTCGCGGCCGCGGACGACAAGAAGGAAGGCCAGCGGCGGATCGACGCGGCCCACCGGATCGCCCTCGGCGACGCGCAGGTTTCGGCGCGGTTCCTTCACGAACTCTGCGAGCGCGGCCACATGGCCGACGCGCGGAAGGCCCGCGACGCGACGCTGAAGGGCGTGTGGTACTGGACGCCGATGCGGGGGAACGTGTGGAATCAGATCGGGCGGTGCTCGCTCATGCTCAAGGAGTACGACGCGGCGGCGACGGCCATCGAGCGGAACCTGCACTTCCTCCTGAAGACGCCGAACGTCGTCTTCGTGGACGGCATCGGGTACGTGACCGTACCGACGAACGTGCGGGCGAACCGGGCGCGGGCGAAGCTCGCGGCCGGCAAGGCCGACGAGGCGTTCGCCGACGCGAAGGAGATTCTGACGCTGTTACCGGGGCACGCCGAATTCCTGATCGCGGTCGTGCCGGAGTTCGAGAAGCTGAACCGGACGAAGGAGGCCGACGAATTGTTCGCGATGGTCTGGAAGACGTTCCGCAAGTTGACGGCCGACAACCCGGAGAGCGGGTGGGCGCACGCATCGGCGGCGTTCGCGGCGGCCGGCTGCCGGCGGGAACTCGACGCGGCGCTGGTCCACGCGAAGAAGGCGGTTGAACTCGAGCCGGATTTGAAGTGGCACCAGGAAGTGCTGGCGGAGGTGTTGTTCCGGCGCGGCGACCGGATTGAAGCCATTGATGTGATCGACAAGCTGCGGGTGGTGGAGTACCGGAGCCACTACTACAAGCGGTTGCGGGACCGCTACCTGTCCGGCGACATCGCGAGTCCGCTACCGCTCGCCCCGGACGAGGATTGAGCGCCCTGACTTCCGAAGTCCGGCTTCGACTTCGGAAGTCGATCCCGCACGGCAGCGTTGGTTCTACCACGTGGGTGCCGGTCTCGCTCGACTTCCGAAGTCGAAGCCGGACTTCGGAAGTCAGGTCATTTCACCGCCGTCACGTACACGTCGCTGCCGCCGTCGCGGGTCGAGATGAACGCCAGCCGCTTGCCGTCCGGCGACCACGTCGGCGACGTGTCGTGCCCGCCGTTAGCGGTCAGGTTCCGTACGTTCTTGCCGTCCGCGTCCATGAGCCACACGTCGTAGTCGCCCGTCTTGTTCGACACGAATGCGATCCGCTTGCCGTCCGGCGACCAGACCGGCCACGAGTCGAGGTGGTCGCCGTCGGTCAGCTTCTTCAGGTCGCTGCCGTCCGCCTTCATGCTGAATATCTTCTGCCGCCCCGTCCGCGCGCTGGCGAACGCGACACGGCCTCCGTCCGGCGACCAGCCCGGCTGAAGATCGTAGGCGATCTCGCTCGTGAGCCGCTTCTGGTCCTTCCCGTCGGCATCGACCGTGTACAGCTCCGGGTTCTTGTCACGGGTGCTGACCCAGAGGATGCGCTTCCCGTCGGGCGAGTACCGCGGCGACTCCTCGAACGCCTGGTGCGGCACGATCACCTTGTCGTCCGACCCGTCGGCGGCACACGAGTTGATCTGCAGCTTCCCGTCCGTGCCTTCGAGCTTGTCGTAGACGTACACGACCCGCTTGCCGTCCGGCGACCATGCCGCGTCGAAGTGCGGCATGACGTGGTCCGGCAGCAGCCGCCTCGCGTCCTTGCCGTCGGCCGCCATCGTCCAGACGGCCATCTTCCCCTCGTGGATGCGGGTGAGCAGGAACCGCTTCCCGTCCGGCGACCACTGGAGGTGCTGCTTGAACGTGCCGTCGTTCGTCACCCGCACCGGGTCGGCCGCGGCCGCCCGGAACGAGAGTAGGATGAGAACAACGACCATCAACAGTCTACGAATGGTGTTCATCCGGTCCTGTTCCCGTAGAACGCCCCCACCAGTCACCGACTCATCTCACTACCGCGGAGCCTGGCCATGATGAAGGTCATCGAGTTCATTCTCAGCTTGTTCGGCAGCGGGATGAAGAAAAAAATCATGGACGCGATCCAGGGTAACCTCCTCGGCAAGCTCGGCATGGGCCAGTCCACCGATGGGACCGACGGCGGGCCGCTCGGCCAGCTGATGAAGCAGTTTCAGGAGAAGGGCCTCGGCAACATCTTCAACTCGTGGGTCGGTACCGGGAAGAACGAGAACGTCTCGCCGGACCAGGTGCAGGCCGCGGTCGGTCCGCAGAAGATGGCGGACATGGCCCAGCAGACCGGCCTCTCGCAGTCGGAGTTGGCGAAGCAGCTCGCGAAGTACCTCCCCGGCATGGTGGACAAGCTCACCCCGAACGGCCGCCTGCCGGGGCAGTAACGGCCGAATCACCCGCACCACCGCTACCCCCTGCCGCCGGTCCGGTTTGCCGGACCGGAAAAGTCTACCACTTCACGCGGTTCTGGTTTAATCTGTCCGCATCCCGCCGGTCCGACATATTTTTCTGGAGCTGACCGTTCGATGCGCTACCTCTCCCTCCCGTTCGCCCTCGCGCTGGCGTCGCTGGCGCACGCCGCCCCGCCGCCGCCGGCCGACTTCGCGACGCCGCAATCGCCGACGAAGCCGCCGCCGTTCCCGATCAAGTACGTCGATCAGGGCCAGTTCGACCCGCGGCTGAAGGGCTACCAGACGCCGGAGGGGTTCAGGCTCGAGATCGTCGCCACCGACCCGACGGTCGTGAACCCGGTCGGCATGACGTTCACCCCGGACGGCCGGCTCCTCGTGCTGGAGTGGGCCCCGGATCCGTACAGCGACGGTCGGTGGTTCGAGTTCAAGGAGACGTTCCGGTACAAGGACGGCTCGACGAAGCAGGTCGCGACGATGAAGAAGTTCGTCGGCGACCCGCTCAAGGAACTGACGCTCAACCCGAAGACCGGGCAGTACGACGCGGCGAAGGTCATCATCGTGGACGAGCTGCCGTCCACCGTGCTGTACCACGACGGCTGGGTCTACCTCACCGGCCGCGGCACAGTTCGCCGCTACCGGCAGTCGAAGCCCGGCGGCCTGTGGGACATCAAGGAGACGATCGCGCAGGGCTTCTGCGGCTTCCACCACCACCAGGTTTCCGGCCTGACGCTCGGCAACGACGGCAAGCTCTACATCACCAGCGGCGACGACGACAACTTCGTCGAAGGCTCGGACGGCTCGCGGGCGACGGTCCTGCGGTGCGGCGCGGTGTTCCGGTGCAACCCGGACGGGTCGCAGATGGAAACGTACTCTCTCGGCTACCGCAACCCGTACCGCGACCTGGCGCACGACGAGGCGTTCAACTGGTTCCACACGGACAACGACAACGAGGACGGCAGCCGGTTCACCGGGTGTCGGATCATGCACGTCGCCGAGGAGAGCGACTACGGCTGGCGGCTGAAGATCGGCGCGCGCTGCTGCCAGCCGGACCACGGCCGCGGCGCGGTGGCCGGGGAGTTGCCCGGCAAGCTGCCGCCGATGGTGAAGACCGGCCGCGGCTCGCCGGCCGGGATGCTGATCTACAACGACACGCGGCTGCCGAAACAGTACCGCGGCCTCTTCTACTACCCGGACGTGTACCGCAAGGTCATCCGCGCGTACCAACCGAAGCCGAGCGGCTCGTCGTTCGACATCGTCAGCGAGTTCGAGTTCCTGAAGAGCGACGACCCGCTCTACCGGCCGTGCCAGATGGTGACCGGGCCGGACGGGGCGATTTACGTCTGCGACTGGCGGACCGACTCCGGCGGCGCGGGCAAGCTGTGGGGCGACGGCAAGAACGGCCGCATCTACCGCCTGCGGTGGGTCGGCACGAAGGAGCAGCCTGAGATTCCGCTCCGCGGCATGGACGCGTGGGCGAAGCTGCTCAAGGCGACCGACGAGGAGTTGGTCAAGAAACTGTCCGCCGAGGACTTCAGCGACCGGCTGACGGCGCGGAACGAACTCGTCCGGCGCGGCGAGAAGTCGCGGCAGCTCGTGCTCAAGAAGTTCATCTCCGGCGGCATCGAGGGGAACGGCCGGCTCGTCGCGATGGGCGTCCTGCAAGCGCACTGGAACGGCGACGTTGAGGACCTGTTCCGCCTGCTCATCAACGACGACTCCGCCGACGTGCGGCGGCTCGCGGTCGAGGGGCTCGGGCAGCGCGGCAAGGCCGGGTCGCAGCCGGTGCAGGAGGCGCTCGCGCGGGCGATGCAGGACGCGCACCCGGCGGTACGGCGGGCCGCGACGCTCGCGCTGCCGCGGATCGGCGGGCCGACGACCGCGGACGCGCTCGTGGCGGCGTGGAAGGCGAACGATTCCAAGGACGTGTTCCTCGCGGACTCGTACCTCCGCGCCATCGAACGGCTCGGCAAGCCAGGCATCGACGCGCTCGTGAAGACGGCCGAGACCGGCGACAACGTGAGCCGCGACAAGGTCGCACTCGCATTCACCGCCCTCCGCACGAAGCCGGCGGCCGAGGCGCTATCGAAACTGATCGCGGCGAGTTACTTCACACCGGGGCAGCGGGGCGACCTCGTCCGCTCCTACGGCAACTACCTGTTCGACCCGATGTTGTCCCTCGAACCGCTCGCCGAGTTCATGGCGGCGCGGCCGACGGAGGCCGCGGCCGTGCAGATCGCGGCCGTCGAAGTCCTCGCCGCGAACGGCAACCTCTCCGGGCCGGCCGGTACGAAGTTCGTCTCCGCGATGCTCGATTCCGCCGACGCGGACGCCCGACTCGCGGCGATTCAGGCGGTCGAGCAGGCGCGGCTGACTTACACGATGTCGAAGCTACTCGCCATCCTCTCGGACGCGAAGAAGCCGGCGGCGGAACGGACGGCCGCGATGCGGGCCGTCCGCGTGGCCGGCGATGCGAACGCGTCGTCCGTCATCCGCACGATCGTGACGACGCCGACGGAAGCGGCCGCGTTCCGGGCCGAAGCCCTCCGCTCGCTCGCCGCGTTGGATCAACGCCAGGGCCGGGCGGTCGCGGAGCAGTGGCTGACCCAGAAGGAGCCGGCGTTCGTGGCGGAAGCCATCGCCGTCCTCGGCACGACGAAGGACGGGGCGAAGTTGCTCGGTGAGCGATTCGTCGCGAAGAAACTGCCGGCCGAGACGTGGCCGCGGGTGTCGGAGGCGCTCCGCAAGTTTTCCACCGACCCCGCCATCGCGAAGCTGAACGCGGACGTGCAGAAGGGCGGCCTGCTTCTGTCCACGGCCGCCGAGGACGTGGCGAAGGTCCGCGAGATGGTGCAGATAAAGGGCGACGCGACCCGCGGCCGCGAGCTGTACTTGAACGCGACGAAGCTCGCGTGCGTGACGTGCCACCGGCTCGAAGGCGTCGGCGGGCAGGTCGGACCGGACCTCACGCGGGTATGGGACACGCACTCGGTCGAGAAGCTGTTGGAGTCGATGACCCAGCCGAGCAAGGAGATTAAGGAAGGCTACCAGGCGTACCGCCTCGACACGCTGGGCGGGCAAGTTCACACGGGTCTCAAGATCACGGAGTCGAAGGAGGAGGTCGTCATCCGCGAGGCGAACGGCCGGGACGTGCGGGTGAAGAGGGAGGACGTGGAGAAGCTCGCCCCGTCCAAGATTTCGCTCATGCCGGACGACGTGGTGTCGCAGCTGAGCTACGAGCAGTTCATCGACCTCGTCGCGTTCCTCAAGAACAAGGCCGCACAGGAGTCGCTCCGCGGGATGGTGTTCGAGTTCGCCGTCGCCACCGGGTTCGACCCGGACTTGAAGAAGGCGTCGAGCGTCGAGGGCAACCCGGACCCGAAGGCGTGGCAAGTGAAGCCGGTCGAGCCGACCGGCCTCTTGTCGCTGAAGCCGATGCTGCCGGCGAAGCCGACGGCCACCTACGCGATGACCTACGTGTACTCGCCGAAGAAACAGAAGGTGTCCGCCGTGGTGCGGTCGGACGACCCGCTGCGGCTGTGGGTCGCGAAGCAGATGGTGCTGGAGCGGACGGCCGAGAAGTCGCCGATGACGGAGGCGAAGGTCGAGGTCGAGCTGCCGCAGGGCTGGTCGCCGGTGCTGGTGAAGCTCGTCAACGCCGGGACGCGGCACGAACTCGGGTTGCAGTTCGTCGCCGACGGCGTGCGGACGGCGACGAAGCCGGAGTGATATAACGGGACCGTGGGTCGAACCGCGGCCCATGGTCCTTTCGCGTGACGCACCGATGTTGTTTGCCGTTCACCTGCCCGACGGATTTGTCTCGAACGAATGGCTCCTCGGCGGCGCGGCCCTTGCCGGCCTGCTCGTCCTCCTCGGCCTCGCACGCATCCACGAGGATCAAGTCTCGCGTATCGGCCTCCTCACGGCCGCGCTCTTCGTCGCGTCGCTGCTGCACCTGCCCGTCGGCTTCGGGAAGGTTCACTTGTTGCTCAACGCCGTCGCGGGCATCCTGCTCGGCCGGTTCGTCGGCATCGCGATGCTCGTCGCGCTGACGTTCCAGGCGTTCCTGTTCGCGCACGGCGGGCTTACGACGCTCGGCGTTAACACCGCCGTAATGGGCCTGCCCGCGCTCGCGTGCCACCTGCTGTTTTGCCTGTTCCGCGGGACCGTCGCCGCCCGCCCGGCGCGAGCGTTCCCCCTTGGCGTCCTCCTCGGCTTCCTCGCGAGTACGGCGACCGTCTCGCTCAACGCTCTCGTCGTTTGGCTCGGAATGAAAGACGAGGGCGGCCCCGCGGCCGCGATCACAGTGCTTGTCTGGCACGTCCCCGTTATCGCCGTCGAGAGCGTCGGGACCGGCGTGCTGCTCGCGTACCTCGCGAAAGTGAAACCCGACTGGCTCGGCCTGAATCACCCGTCCACCGGCGTCACCTCGTCGAACGGGACTTCCCACTGACCGAGGCCGAGGCTGACGGTGATGACCTGCTTCTTGGCGTCCACCCGCACCACCTTGCCGACCGCGTCGAACCGAGAAACGTGAACGCGGTCGTTCTGCTTCAGCCGTTCGCGCTTCTCGTTCATCTCCGCCGCCTGCTGCTGCTCCCGCTCGACGGCCGCCGCCTTCCGCTCGTACTCCGCCTTCTGTCGGCTCGCCTCGTGCTGGGCCGCGAGCGCGTCCACCTTCGCCTTCTCGGCCTCGGCCCGTAACTCCTGGAGGCGGGCTAACTCGCCGATCTTCCCGCGGCGGCGCTTCAGGTAGCGGTGCGCCCGCTTAAGCAGTTCCTTCGGCAGCTTCAGCCGCCGGGCGATCTTCAGGGCGTTGCTCATCCCGTACTGGCCGATGTGCAGCTTGTACGTCGGCCGCAGCGTCTCCGTGTCGAACTCGACGGCCCCGTTCTCGGCCCGCTCGTTGTTGAACGCATACGTCTTCAGGTCGCCGAGGTGCGTCGTCACGACGGCCCGCGCGCCGACTGCGTCGAGCTGGTCGAGGATCGCCCGGCCGAGCGCGGCCCCCTCCACCGGGTCGGTCCCCGCGCCGAGTTCGTCGAGCAAGATCAGGCTGCGGTCGTCCGCCACTTCAAAGATTTTCGCGATCCGCGAGACGTGCGAGCTGAACGTGCTGAGCGACTGTTCCAGGCTCTGCTCGTCGCCGATGTCGGACAGGATTTGCTTGAACACCGGGACCGTGCTCCCCTCGCCGGCCGGGACGTGCATCCCGCACTGGGCCATCAGGCAGAGCAGGGCGGTCGTTTTCAGCGTCACCGTCTTCCCGCCCGTGTTCGGCCCGGTGATGACGAGCAGGTTGAACCCGAGGCCGAGGCGCATCTCGACGGGCACGACCTTGCGGGCGGGTTCGCCGTCGGGCCGCTTCTCGTTACGGAAGATGTTCTCCAGGAGTGGGTGGCGGGCGTTGCGGAGCCAGAGTTTGCCGTCCTCGTTGACGATCGGCGCGTACATGTCAAAGTCGCGGCTGAACTTCGCCTTCGCCGTCACGAGGTCGAGCTTCGCCAGCACGTCGAGCGAGTAGCAGAGCGGCTTCGCGATCCGGCCGACCTCCTGGCTCAGCCGCCGGAGGATGCGCTTGACCTCACGGTCCTCCTCGGCCTTCAGCGTGACCCGTTCGGCGCTCAGCTTCGCGATCGACGCCGGCTCGACGAACACGGTCTCGCCCGTGCCGCTGACGCGGTGGATGATGCCTTGAATCTTGTGCCGGTGGTTGACCGAGACGGGCAGGACGTAATGGTCGCCGTTGACCGTGGCGTTCGGGTAGCTCAGAATCTTCCGCAACTCCGGGTCGCGGAGCAGCCGCCGGACCTCGGCTTTCACCTTCTCGTCCAACTCGTACAGCTTCTGCCGGACGACGCCGAGGTCGCGGCTGGCCATGTCGAGGACGTGGCCGCGGCCGTCGATGCACCCGCCGATGGTCTTCGCCACCGCCCCCTGGTCCTCGACGCCGTTGAGCAGGTCGATGAGGCCGGTGAGGGTTTCCGTCAATCGCATCCGGTAGCGGTACATCGCGCCGGTGACGTTCAACGTCTCGGCAACTTCGAGAAGCTGTTCCGCGGTGAGGGCCGTGCCGATGGCGGCGCGGCGGGCCAGTAGGCGAACGTCGTGCAGCCCGCCGAACGGCGGCGCGAGGCCCGCGACAAGCGCCTCGACCATCTCCGTGACGAGGGACAACTCCGTGCGGATCGCGTCCGCGTCGGTCGTCGGCTCCAACTGACGGGCGAGGTCGCGGCCGAGGGACGACGCGGCGTACCCGGCGAGCAAGTCGCGGACCTTGTCGAACTCCATGAGTTCGAGCGTGTGGGAATCCATTTTCGGTTCGATCTCGGTCGCGGTCATGCCGGCTGGACACGACCCGCGGACGGCAGGTTCACGGCGGAACGGGACACAGGCATGATACGGCCGCCGGGTTCGGTCCGGCGACGGCGGGTCGTATAACGTCCTCATGGCGAGCGGCCCGGACGTTCTGGTGATCGGCGGCGGCATCATCGGCCTGACGGCCGCGGTGGAGTTGCGCCGCGCCGGGGCGACGGTGGCCGTCCACGACCGCGGCGAGTTCGGCCGGGAGGCGTCGTGGGCCGGGGCCGGAATCATCCCGCCGGGCAACCCGGACCGCGCGGCCACGCCGATCGACAAGCTGCGGGCCATTGGCTCGGTCGAGCTACCGGCATTCTCGGATGAGCTTCGCGACCGCACCGGCGTCGACAACGGCTACCGGGTGAACGGCGGGATCGAGTTCCTGGCGGCCGACGACCGGTACGCGATGGACCTGTGGCGGGCCGAGGGGATCGTTTTTGAAGAACTGCCGCCGAAGCTCCTCGGCGAAGTCGAACCGTCAGTCGCCGGGAGTGAGGCGTCGCCCGTCCTGCTTCCCGACATGGCCCAGGTTCGGAACCCGTGGCATCTTCGGGGTTTGATCGCGCTCTGCCAGGGCTTCGGCGTTGAACTTCAACCGAACCACGGCATCGAAGGCTGGCTCACGACAGACGGCCGCGTCCGTGGCGTGCGGCTCGCCTCGGGCGAAACCGTGACCGCAGACCGCGTCCTCCTCGCCGCGGGGCCGTGGAGCGAGCGGCTGCTTACCGATCTCGGGTGTCGGCCGGGCGTTCGGCCGGTCCGCGGTCAAATCCTGTTGCTCAACACGCGAATGAACCGACAAAGCACTCGGTCGGGGTTCGAGGATTTATTCCCTCCCCCCTTGGGGGGGAGGGTTAGGGAGGGGGGTCGCCTGCCCCGCCCGGTGAGGATCGCGTCGGGGGAAGGGAGCTCACCCCCCTCCCTAACCCTCCCCCCCAAGGGGGGAGGGAACAAGACACAAACAACCTCGGCCGGGTACTTAGGGCGGACGCTCATCTTCGACAAGCGCTACCTCGTGCCGCGCGGGGACGGGCGAATCCTCGTCGGCTCGACGGAAGAACCGGAAGCCGGGTTCGAGAACCAGACCACGGCGTCCGGGTTGGCCGACCTGCGGGCGTTCGCGAACGCAGTCGTGCCCGCGCTGGCGGACGCGGAGCAGGAAGCGGCGTGGGCCGGGCTACGGCCCGGATCGCCGGACGGCGTGCCGTTCATCGGCCCGGTTCCGGGGCACGAAAACGTGATCGCCGCGGTCGGCCACCACCGGGCGGGCGTGCAACTGTCCCTCGGCACGGCCCGGTTCGTGACGGAACTGATTCTCGGCCAGCCGACGTGCGTGCCGCCGACGGCGTTCGCCCTGGACCGGCGGCCGGATTTGCGGGCGAGGCCGACGTTCCGGTCGTGAGTCCGGGGTAAATCCGGTTGCCTCTCCCGGCCGATTTGTTGAAATGCGAACATGAGCGAACCACACGACTACCGGGCGAAGCTCGCGCAGCTGGTCGCCGACTACGACTGGCTAGAGGGGCACTGCCGCAAGCAGCCGGACCTCGCCCGGCACGCCGGCCACCTCCGGCTGGCGGCTGCGCTGGCCCGGAACGTCGTCGGCGGGTCGCTGGAGAAGCAGCCGGCCACGCCGCTGCACGTCGCCGTCGTCGGCGGGGCCGGGGCCGGGAAGAGCACGGTCGCGAACTTCCTGGCCGGGGCCGTCGTCGCGGACGCGAACCCGCAGGCCGGGTACACCCGCCACCCGACGGCCTACGTCCCGGCCTCGCAAACGTCGCCGTGGCCGTCCTACCTCGGCTTCCTCGGCCCGCTTCGACGGCTTTCTGAGAAGAAGCCGGCGAACCTCGACGAGGACGTGTATCAGGTCCACCGCATCCCGGCCGTTGGCGAGAACGACCCGCTCGCGGAGTTCGTCCTCTGGGACTGCCCGGACATGACGACGTGGGCCTCCACCGGCTACGTCTCCCGGCTGATCGAGGTCGCGGCCCTGGCGGACGTGGTCGTATACGTCGCGTCCGACGAGCGGTACAACGACGAGATTCCAACACAATTCCTGCAACTGCTCGTGCAGGCCGGGAAGGCCGTCGTCGTCGTGCTGACGAAGATGAAGGAGGCCGACGCGGCCCCGCTCGTCGAACACTTTAAAGCCGAAGTTCTGTCCAAACTTCAAACCACCGGCGACATCCCGGCCGTACCCGTCGTCGCGATACCGAGCCTGACCGAGAAGGAACGCACCGACCCCGCGAAGGCCGGGGCGAAACACCGGGTCCAACTGCTGAATCAGGTACTCGTCCTGTGCCAGTCCGCGGCAGAGGCCCGCGACCGGACGGCCCGCAACGCCGTGAAGTACCTCGAAACGTCTTCCGAAGGGCTGCTCGAAGTCGCGCGGAAGGACCTCGCCGAACTCGACGCCTGGAAGGCGACGGTCGCGACCGGCCGGCGGACGTTCGAGGAGCGATATCGGAAGGAGTATCTCGTCGGCGAGCCGTTCCGCCGGTTCGACCGCACGCGGCAACAGCTCATTGACATGCTCGCCCCGCCGGGGCCGGCGCGGTACGTCGAGATGGGGTTCTCCATCCTCCGCACGCCGTTCACCTACGCCCGCGACTTCCTGGTGAAACTCGGGGGTACCGGCGAGATGCCGAACCTGCCGGAACAGACCGTCCTCGCGAACGCGATGACGAGCTGGCTCGACGCGATCCGCGCCGAGAGCCTGCGGCGGGCCGGGTCGCACACCATTTGGAAGGAAGTCGCTCGCGCGTTCGACTCCGGATTGAACCAGCTCGCGATGGATAAGTTCCAGGTTCTCGCCCGGCAGTTCGAGCTGAAGGAGGGCGACGAACTCGAACACGCCGGGCGGTCACTGACGGAAAAGCTGTCGGCCCACCCCGGCCTGCTCGGCGGGCTGCGGTTCGGCAAGCTGGCCGTGGACGCGGCTGCCGTCGGCGCGACGGTCGCGTTCACGTGGCCGCCGAACTGGTATCACCTGATTCTGATTCCGATCGCGGCGGCGGTCAGCCACTCGGTCGCCGAACTCGCCATCCGTGCGAAGGTCGAAACCGTCCGCTCGTCGGCGCGGGCGAAGCGGGAGTCCCTACTAAGCGAACACATCACGACGCCGCTCGCGACGTGGCTGGAAGAACTCCCGGCCACCGGCGGGTCGGCCGTCGAACGATTGCAACTCGTCCTCCGCCGCGTGCCGGACGTGCTGCGTGACCTGGCGAAACTCGTCCACCCCTCACCGCCCGCGAAACCCGCATGAGTGTGGCCGCACCGTCCGAAGCCCCGTTCCTCCGCACGCTGGCCCCGCTGCTCCGCGGCCTCGAACGGCGGCTCCGCGCCTGGCTGGACTACCACCACCTCCACCCCGTTCCCGTAGTCTACCGCGCCGAGATCGAGGGGCTGACGGAGGACCTGAAGCGGAAGGCCGACTCGCTCGACGTGGACCACCCGCTGCTCGTCGTCATGCTCATGGGCGGGACCGGCGTGGGCAAGTCCACGCTCATGAACGCGCTGGCCGGGGCCGCCGTCGCGCAGGCGTCGTTCACCCGGCCGACGACCCGCGACCCGGTCGTCTACTTCCACCAGTCGGTGAACCCGGACAAGCTCGACCCGGCCCTGCGGCTGTGCCGGCTCGTCCGCCACGACCGCGACGCGCTGGCCCACAAGATCATCGTCGATACGCCGGACGTGGACAGCAACGACCTCGCGAACCGCGAGAAGCTCATCGCCCTGCTGCCGGTCGCGGACGTGGTGCTGTACGTCGGCTCGCAGGAGAAGTACCACGACCAACTCGGTTGGGAACTGTTCAAGGAGCAGCGGCTGCGGCGGGCGTTCGCGTTCGTGCTGAACAAGTGGGACCGGTGCGTCCAAACCGGGCCGACCGGCGTGCGGCCGGACGAGGACTTGCTCAAGGACTTGAAGGCCGAGGGGTTCGAGAACCCGCGGCTGTTCCGCACGACGGCGCAGCTCTGGGTCGATGCCGCGGCCGCCGGGCGGGACGTTCCGGCCGAGGGGCTTCCGGTCGGCGAGCAGTTTCAGGAGCTGAAGGACTGGATCGAACTCGGGCTGACGCGGCTGGAAATCGAGTCTGTGAAGGCCCGCGGCGTCGGGCAGTTGCTTGCCCACGTTTCACAATCGGCGGAGGCCGTTCGCCCGCCGGACCTGACGGACGAAGCGGGGAAGGTCCGCGAGTCGTGGACGAAGTTGCTGACGGAAGAGGCCCGCGTATCGGCCGAAGTGCTCGTCGTGGCCCTGGACCCGCACAGGACGGAGATCGAGCAGCAGTTCAACGTCCGCGGCCAGCACCGGTTCCGCGGGCTGATGGCCGCGTACCTACGGCTGACGACGATGCGGTACTCGTGGCGGCCACTCCGCGGCGCGATCTCGCTGCCGAGCGCCGCCCAACCGGCCGCCCCGGAAGACCTCGACCTCGCCGCGTTCGCCCACGGCTGCGCCCGCACCGCCGGGGACCGCGTCCTCGACCAGCGGGGGGCGGCGCTGGTCAACAAGCTGCTCGTGGACGCGAACCAGGGCGGGTTCCCGGTCGCGCTGCTGAACGAGCGGACGGCGGCCGTCTCGAAGTTCGACTGGGACGAGCGGTACACGCGAACCCTCCTCGACGGCCTCACGGAGGTCGAGCGGGAGTTCACGAACCCGACCGGGGCGAAGGCCGTCGTCCAAAGTGTCGTCCGCCTCCTCGCCAACTACCTGCCCGAAGCCACGTTCATCTCGAGTTTCTTAATCGTGCTCTGGAAGTTCACGGTGCCGGAGGCGAGCCTTTCGGTCACGAACTTCCTCATCCCGCCGCTGACCACGATTGGCGTGTTGATCCTCCTTCACATGCTCATCTCGCTCGTCTTCCCGGTCCGGTGGCCGTCGATCCGCGACGAGTTCCGAGAGAAACTCGAGGCGAAGCTCAACCAAGAGTTCCAGCGGGCGTACCTGCCCGTGCCGACCGAGGTGGCGCAGGTCGTGTCGGACGAGCGGAAGGCGGTCGAGGCGATCCTGGCGGAGACGGCCGAGGTCGGCGAGTGGCTGTCGGCCCGCGAGTCGGCGGCCCACGTGGGGGAGTTGTACGGGCGATAAATCGGGGAAAATGCAACTGTCGCACGAGCAACGCGGGTGTGGCCCGGCTCGATGGTTATAATGTCCGCTAACCCGTAACCCCCCGCCGCCGACACCTACGAAGCCGAGACATGGGGTTCGTCCTCACCGCGGTCGCGATTCAGTCGATCGGCACGTGCCTGGTTGCCTTCTTCCTGTGGCAGCTCGGGCGGGCGATTCAGGTCCGATTCCTCACGTCCTGGGCCTTGGCCGCGGTCACCCTCGCGGTCGCCCTCGGATTCCTGTACGTCACGTTCCAGGTCGATCCGAGGAGCTGGGTGGGGCGGGCGAGTTTCGGCGTTTACGCCGTCGGCGGGTACGTGACGGCGTTCCTGTTCTGGTCCGGGTTGCGGGAGTACACGCACGACCGGCCGTTCGCGTTATCGGACGCGTGGCGGATCGCGCCGTTCGGCCTGTTCGGCCTCGTCGCCCCGTGGGCGCTGGGCACGTCCCACGCCGTCCAGCCGTTCCACTTTCTGCTCCTGGGCATGTTGTTCCTGGCCGCGCTCCCGGCGACCCGGTTCGCGAGGCCGGCGGCGGCGTCCGTGGGAATGCCGATCGTCCGCGTCGGCCTCGTGGCGCTGTCCTGCCTGATGTTCGTGCAAGCCTACCTGCTCAGCGGGTCGAACGCGTCGATCGAGTCGGAGTTCACGTTCGTCTGGCTGTCGGTCCTGTTCGACGCGCTGGTCGAGTTACTGATCGTTTTCGGCACCGTCATCCTGGCGTGCGAGCGGGTCCGCGACCAACTGCAAGCGAACAACGTGGAACTCGCGGCGGCCAAGCTGGAACTGGAGAAGGTCGCCCGGACTGACGGACTGACGGGGTTGCTCAACCGCCGCGCGTTCGAGGAGTGGCAGGGGGCGCACGCGAGTAACGCCCAGTACGTCGGCTGCCTGGCCGTCGTGGACCTGAACGACCTGAAGCGGCTGAACGACACGCACCTGCACGCGGCCGGGGACGCGGCGTTGCGGCTGGTGGCCCGCGCGCTGGTGGCGAAGTTCCGGGTCACGGACCCGATCTTCCGCATCGGCGGGGACGAGTTCGTGATCGTGATGCCGGGCGGCAGCGAGGCGGAGTTGCGGAACCGGCTGGCGGCCATCGACGGCGGGTTGGCCAACCAGCGGCTGCCGGGCGTGACCGGCACGCACACGCTGGTCGTGGCGTGGGGCACGGCGACGTTCGCGAACGGCGACGCGCTGACGGCCGCGTACCAGAGGGCGGATCAGGAGATGTACGCGCAGAAGGCCGCCCGGAAGGCCGGGTGGTCGTCGCCGTGAAAGGGGTATTGAGTACTCAGTACCCGGTACCGGGTACTCAGTACCCGGTACCGGGTACTGAGTACCCGGTACGCCCTCGGTTAGATGCCGCCGTGGATACGGGCCGGCGTCAGGTGGCTGGGCTGGTCGTTGTGCCAGAACCGCCGCCAGAACTCGCCGATCTGCCGCTGGTCTTCGGACTGGTTGATGAGTTGCTCCATCCGCGTGTTCGGGTCGGCCGCGTACTGGTTCATCAGGCAGCCGCTGCTCCCCGCCAGCCCGGTCACGATCACCGCCAGGTACACCAGTTTGCGGAACATGGCCCGCCCCCTCCGTGGAAGTCGAATCCGTCTCGGGCTTGTCATCGGCAGAATTGATACAAGACTTGAATTCGGCACGACCGGAATCGTTGGCATCGTTCCGCGCGGATTCCCAGACCCCGTGCCCTCACCGATTTGACACGTTGGACCGGGTTCAGCGGGGCTTGAGCGGCATCTCGTCCATCGGCACCGCCTCGACGACCCCGGCCGGGGCCAGCATCGCGCCGTTCGGCTCGACTTCCGCCGGCACCGTGAGCGGCCGCGGCGCGGCCTTCCGTGTCTTCCGCTTCGCCGTAACCACCTTCGCGTTGCGGACTTCTTCCTCCATCTCCTTGCCCGGCTGGAACGTCACGACGTTCTTCGGCAGCACCTCGACGGCCTCCCCGGTCCGCGGGTTGCGGGCCTTGCGGGCCTTCCGCTGGCGGACCTCGAACACGCCGAACTTCCGCAACTCGATCCGCCCTTCCGTGACCAGGGTGGCGATGATCGCGTCGAACGTCATCTGCACGATTTCTTTCGTCTTCAGTTGGGTCAGGTTGACCTTCTCGGAGATCTGCTTGACGATTTCTTTCTTGGTCACGTAAACCTCCACCGCGGCCGCGGAGAGAGTGGTTCGACGAGGTGTCCGTGGTTTCAACTCTAGGCAGAACAAGGATTACTGTCAAGAAAATGGTTCCTGAAACCGGCTCGGCCTCCAAGCATCTTCGTAGGTTGAGGGGATGACGCGACCGAACGACCGCAAGCCGAACCAACTCCGGCCCCTGACCTTCAAGCGCAAGTACACGAGGAACGCCGCCGGCAGCGTGCTCGTCAAGTGCGGAGACACGGTGGTGCTCTGTACGTGCAGCATCGCGAAGGACGTGCCGGAGTTCCTGAAGGGTAAGGGCCAGGGCTGGATGACGGCGGAGTACGGGATGCTCCCCGGCTCGACGAACAGCCGCAAGGCCCGCGACAAGGCCGGAAAGGTGGACGGCCGCGGGGTCGAGATTCAGCGGCTGATCGGCCGGAGCCTGCGGGCCGTCGTGGACCTGTCGAAGCTCGGCGAGCGGACGCTCTGGATCGACTGCGACGTTCTCGACGCGGACGGCGGCACGCGGACGGCGAGCATCACCGGGGCATTCGTGGCCGTCGTGGACGCGCTGCACTCCATCAAGAAGGAACTCGAATCGCCGATCGAGTCGATCTTGAAGGACAGCGTCGCCGCGACGAGCGTGGGCCTAGTGCACGGCGAGGAGCGGCTGGACCTGGAGTACGTCGAGGATCGGGACGCGGAAGTCGATTTGAACCTCGTGATGACCGGCAGTGGGGCGTTCATCGAAGTTCAAGGCACGGGCGAGGAATCGACGTACAGCCGCAAGCAACTCGACCGCCTTCTCGACCTGGGGGCGGACGGTATCGCGAAGATCACGGCGGCTCAGAAAGCCGCCCTCGGCAAGCAGTGGCCGTTTTAGTTCACCGGCCGACGACCCACATCATCTGGCCGTCGATCTCGACGGCGTACTCCGGCTCGCGTATCGCCTCAGGGTCGGCGGGGGGCGACAGCCGGATCAGCCCGCCGTCGTAGAGCTTGCGAACGCCGTCGTGAAAGGTAGTCACGCCCAGGTCGGGCTGCCCGGACTTCGCCGCCTGGAAGAACTCGCTCATCCGACACCACCCCGCGCCGCCGGCCCCTCGGTGGTCGAGGTACGTCAACGCGGCTTCCGCCCACGGGATGCGTTCGATCAGCCCGTGGCTAAGCGTTGGCGTCGCGATTTCCACCCGTTGCAGCGCAGCTTCGACCCGTTCCGCGAGGGCGTCCAACCGCCGTATCATTTCGCGAGCCGTGTGCTCGAACCGCATCGCCAGCTGCGCCGCTTCGTCGCGGGCCTGGGCCATCCAGACCGGCACGCCCGCGCGGGTCGCGCCGATCACGTCCTGCAGTTCCCGCAGCACGGCCTTCGGCGAGTCGTGGTCGTGCAGGTACTCGACCGCCCACGGCCTCGCTCGCACCCACTCGACGATCAGCTTGCCGCGGGCCTCCGTCCGGACGTGTTCCAACAGCCCGTCCGCCAGCGCTCGCTTCGCCGCCGCCGCCGACGGGCCGACGCGGCTGGGGAACAGTCCGCTCAGCTTACCCCAGCGGAAGAGGCGGTGCTCGCCAGGCGTCGCGACCGCTTGCTTGAGCGCGTCCAGTAGGAATTCCGCCTGCTTCTCCGCGTCCGGCGGGGTCGGCTGTAACGGGGGATGCGCGAGGGCGGTTTCCATGCCGTGCGTTCTCGGTGATGGCGGGCGACCGAACCGGGCATACTTTAAGTGTGTCCGGATGATCGGGTAAAGTGCAACTGACGTGCGGAGCGACCGATGGTGGCGACCCCGACCGCGAAGCGAATCCTCAGCGGCGTCCAGCCGTCCGGTAAGTTGCACGTCGGCAACTACTTCGGGGCGATCCGCCAGCATATCGCCCGGCAGGACGCCGGCGAGGCGTTCTACTTCATCGCCGACTACCACGCCCTCACCACGCTCAAGGAGGCCGAGGCCCGCGAGGCCGAAGCCGCCCAGAAGGCCGGGAAGAAGACGTGGAAGAGTGCGCGGGACATCCTCGCCGAGAACGTGCGCGACGTGGCCCTCGACTACCTCGCGCTCGGCCTCGATCCGAACAAGGCGTGCTTCTACCGGCAGAGCGACGTGCCCGAGGTGTGCGAGCTGGCGTGGATTCTGTCCACCGTCACCGGCATGGGCCTGCTGGAACGGGCCACGTCATACAAGGACAAGGTTGCCCAGAAGATCACGCCGACGGTCGGGCTGTTCACCTACCCGATCCTGATGGCCGCGGACATCCTGATCGTGCGGTCGAACGTCGTGCCGGTCGGCAAGGACCAGGTCCAACACCTGGAAATGACCCGCGACATCGCCGGGTACTTCAACCAGGCTTACGGCGAGGTTTTCCCGTTGCCGGCGGAGCAACTCGGAGAGACACCGACCGTCCCCGGCACGGACGGTCGGAAGATGAGCAAGTCCTACGGCAACACGATCGAGATTTTCGCCGAGGGGAAGGCACTGAAGACGGCCGTGATGGGCATCGTCACCGACTCGACGCCGCGCGAAGCCCCAAAGAACCCGGACACCTGCAACGCCTTTGCCGTCTACAAGCTGTTCGCGACCGCCGAGGAGGTGGCGAAGTTGGCGGACCTGTACCAGAACCCGATGCTTGACGCCGAGTCGCGGAACGGCAACCCGTTCGGCTACGGTGACGCGAAGCAGATGCTCCTCAAGAAGATCGACGGCTACTTCGCCGACGCCCGCGTCCGGCGGAAAGATTTGGCCGGCAACCCGGATCGGGTCGAGGCGATCCTCCGCACCGGGGCCGAGAAGGCGCGGGCCGAGGCGACGATGACGATGGAACTCGTCCGCGCCGCGGTCGGGATGTTGCCGCGACCGGTGTGATGATCCGCAAGAATTTTGAATCCCCGCCCTGATCCTGTCCGTAATGAAAGACGAGTGGTAGACGTTTCAACTCCGTGACAAGTCCGGTTGAAGTCCTTCCGAGGGTTTACGATCCCGCGACCCGGCGGGATTTTTCGGATTTACTGTGCCAAAAAGGAATTGTTCGGTCGCTATAACTGTGCGAAGATACTCTGCATTCGTTCGAGCATGATAGCTTTCCCCGCCCAGGCGAATTGCGCATGTTTGCGTCCCACTTGTATTTTCGGCGATTAAACACTCGCCTAAAGGACACGAGAAAACGCAGGACGCGGCTGACACTGGAGCACCTCGAAGGCCGCGAGGTTCCGGCGACGTTTGGGGTCACGAGCACGTCCGATGCGTTGACGCCGGGAACCTTCCGGTTCGCGCTCACGCAGGCCAACGCCACGTCTGGGCCGGACACGATCACGTTCGCCATTCCTGGCAGCGGCGTCCAAACCATCACCCCGTTGTCCGCCCTGCCGATCATTACCGAGGCCGTCACGATCGACGGCCGCACGCAGCCGGGATTCATCGACACGCCGTTGATCGAGCTGGCCGGCACGTCGGCCGGCGTGGGGGTGGACGGCCTGTGGATTAACAGCAGCGGGTCCAGCGTCCGCAGCCTCGTCATCAACCGGTTCCGCCGCGACCCGAACGACGCGAGCCTCAACCACGGGGCCGGCATCTACATCGTCGGCAACAATAACGTCGTGTACGGCAGCTACATCGGCACGAACGCGGCCGGGACCGCGGCCGCGGCGAACGGGTTGGACGGGGTGAAGATCGTCTCGGGCACCGGCAACGTGGTCGGCGGGACCGGCGCGAACGAAGGGAACTTGCTGTCGGGTAACTTCTTCCAGGGCGTGTTCGACGGCGGAGCCGCGACCTCCATCATCGGCAACCGGATCGGCACGAACGGGGCCGGCACGGCGGCCGTCGCCAACACCGACTCGGGCGTGTACTCGTTCGGGTCCGGGGTGGTCTACCGCCAGAACGTGATCTCCGGGAACAGCCGGCACGGCATCTACCGGGCGGGCGGGGCGGCGACCAACGGCACGATCGCTGGCAACGTCATCGGGTTGAACGCCGCCGGGACCGTCGCGGTCGGCAACGGGCTGGACGGCGTCTTGATCTTTAACGGGCCGACTGGAAACACGATCGGCGGGCCGGCGGCCGCGGACCGCAACCTGATCGGTGGTAACGCCGTCAACGGGATCAGGGTCACCGGGGCGGGAACGGCCGGCAACCGGATCGTGGGCAACCGAATCGGGACGAACGCTGCCGGGACAGCGGCCCTGGGAAACGGACAAACCGGGGTGCAAGTTGCCGCCGGCGCGGCCGGCACGGTGATTGGCACCGACGGCAACGGCGTTGGTGATGCGGTCGAGGGGAACCTCATTTCCGGGAACGTCGGTAGCGGGCTCCTGGTAACCGGTAGCAACACGACGGGCACCGTGGTCGCCGGTAACAGGATCGGCACGGACGCCGCCGGCACAGCCAAACTCGGAAACCTCGGGCACGGCGTGTTCGTCAACGGGGGGGCGGTGAACACCGTCATCGGGACGGACGGGGACGGGTCGGCCGGAGACGCGGCCGAAGGCAATCTGATTTCTGGCAACGGGGTGAATCAGGTCAACCACGGGGTGTACGTCACGGGCACCGGCACGCGGTTCACGCGCATCGCCGGGAATCGGATCGGTACGACCGCCGACGGCACCGCCCGGTTGGCCAACGTCATCAACGGCGTCCGTGTTGATGGTGGGGCGAGTGACACGGTCATCGGGACCAACCTCGACGGGAAGGGGGATGCCGCCGAGGGGAACTTGCTGGCCGGCGGCCCGGTCGCGATTATCGAGATCAACGGCTCGGGTACGGACCGAAACCGGGTGTCCGGTAACCTGATCGGACTGAACGCCGCCGGCACTGCCCTGATCGGCCCGGTCGTGCCAGTCTCTTCCGTCGGCGTGCTCGTCACGAACGGGGCGTCCAACAACATGATCGGCGGCCGCGGCGGGGTCGGCCCAGGGCTTCCGGGCAACGTCATCGCCGGAGTCGCGATCGGGATCGGGCTGAACGGCAACACCGGTGGCGGCAACAACACCATCCAGAGCAACTACATCGGAACCGACCGCACCGGCACCGTCGCGTTGGCCGACCCGGAGTACCTGCACGGCATCACCGGCATGTCGGCCGGCACGCTGATCGGCGGGCGGATCGTCGGCAGCGGGACGCTGACGGAGGGCAACGTCATCGCCGGAACGGCCCGCGAGGGGATCTTCACGACCGGCCTGGGCGGCTCCGTCGGGTACACCATCCAGGGCAACTTCATCGGGACCGACGCGACCGGCACGAAGGCGCTCGGCAACCGCGAGGGCATCCGGATCGACAGCACCTCCGCCCCGGTGCTGGTCGGCAGTGACGACCCGCTGTTCCGAAACGTCATCTCGGGCAACCGCGCGACCGGCGTGGCGATCAGCAGCAACTACGCCGGCCCGTCGCGGGAGAACACGTCGATTCTCGGTAACTACATCGGCGTGGACGTGACCGGCTCGGTCGCCCTGGGGAATGCCGGCCAGGGGGTGAGCGTCGCCGGGGTGAGCCACCTGGTCCGCGGGAACGTCATCAGTTCCAACACGTTGGCCGGGGTCGAGGTTGTCGGTAGCACGACCACCAACGTCCGAGTACAAGGAAACCGGATCGGCACGACCGTCGCCGGCAACGCCGCGCGTGGGAATCGGACCGGGGTTTTCGTCGGGTTTGCAACCAATGGGGTGGTGATCGGGACCGACGGCGATGGGTTGAACGACGCGGCCGAGGCAAATCTCATTTCCGGGAACAGCGGCCTCGGCCTTCACGTTACCAACGGCGCGGTCGGGACCAGGATCGCCGGCAACCGGATCGGCACCACCGCCGACGGGAACGGGTCCCTCGGCAACTCGCAGACCGGGGTGCTGGTGGAAGGCGGGGCGACCGGCACGGTCATCGGCACCGACGGCGACGGCGCGGGCGACGACCTCGAAGGCAACCTCATCTCGGCGAACGGCCTGACCGCTTCGTTCTTGTTCGGACAAACCGCCGGCGGCATTTTCATCCGCGGTTCGACCACGACGACCACCGTCGTCGCCGGCAACCGGGTCGGCACGAACGCCGCCGGCACGGCAAGTCTTGGCAACGGGCTTTCGGGCGTCATCGTTCAGGACGCGAGTAACACCCGCATCGGTACGGACGGCAACGGGTCGGGCGACCTCGCCGAGCGAAACATCCTCTCCGGCAACGGCGCGCCGGAACGGAACGGCGCGGGCGTGGACGTTTCCCGCGCCACCAACGTCGTCATCGCGGGCAACTTCATCGGGACGAACGCGGGCGGAACGGCCGCCCTGGCGAACACCGGCGGCGGCATCGTCATCCGCGAGGGCACGACGAACGCGATCATCGGCACGAACGGCGACGGGATCGGGGACGCGGTCGAAGGCAACCAGATTGTCGGCGGGTTGGGCAGCGGGATCGTCATTACCGGCGACGGAAGCGGCAGCACGAGGGACGTTCGGATCGCCGGCAACCTGATCGGCAACGACGGCACGGTCGCCCTCGGTCCCACCGTCGGGGTCGGCGTGTTCGCGGCGGGCGGGAGCAAGAATGTCATCATCGGCACGAACGGCGACGGCGTGTCGGACGCGCTGGAAGGGAACGTGATCTCGGGGAACGTCAATGGCGTCCTGGCCGGCGGCGTAACGGGGCTTCGGATCGCCGGCAACCGCATCGGCACGAACGCCGCGGGTACGGCCGCGATCCCGAACACGGCCGAAGGCGTTCGGTTCGGCGGCATCGGTGTCGCACAAACAGGCGCGATCATCGGGACCGACGGCGACGGGGTGTCGGACGACCTCGAAGGCAACGTGATCTCGGGGAACGCGACGGTCGGCGTCTCGCTGGAAGACGCTACCGGCAACCGCATCGCGGGGAACCGGATCGGCACGAACGCCGCCGGCACCGCCGCGGTCGCGAACGGCGGCGGCGGCATTCAATTCTTCCCGCGGTCCAGCTCCAACCTCGTGGGGACGAACGGCGACGGCGTGAGCGACGGCCTCGAAGGCAACCTCATCTCCGGGAACAACAGTACCGGGGTCGGGCTGAGCTTCGCGAGCAACGCCAACCGCATCGCGGGGAACCGCATCGGCACGGACGCGACCGGTACGACGGCCCTCCCGAACAAAGGCAACGGGATTCAGATCGCGTTCTCGTCCGGCAACGTGGTCGGGACGAACGGCGACGGCGTCGGCGACGCCGCCGAGGGCAATGTGATTTCCGGCAACGGGGTGAACGGGGTCATCATCAACAGCATCGCGTTTACGGGAAGCAGCTTCGACAACGTCGTGGCGGGAAACCGCATTGGTACGAACGCGGCCGGGACGGCCGCAATTGGGAACTTACAGGCGGGCGTTCTGATTCTCGGCACGGCCACGGACGTTACGCAGAACACCCGGATCGGAACCAACGGCGACGGCGTGTCCGACGGTCTGGAAGGCAACCTCATTTCCGGGAACGGGGGCCGCGGCGTCTCGATCGAGGGCGCGGGGGCGGTCAACACGCGGGTCGCGGGGAACCGCATCGGCACGAATGCGTCCGGTACGGCCGGGCTGTCCAATGCCATCGGCGTGCGGGTCGAGGGTCAGGCCCCCGGCACGATCATCGGCACCGACGGCAATGGCGTCGGCGACGCGGCCGAGGGGAACCAGATCGCCGGCAACGGCGTCACACCGATCGGCGGCATCAACGGCGACGTGCGGCTGAACGGCACGCTCAACACAATCATCGCCGGCAACCTGATCGGGCTGAACGCCGCCGGCACGGCGTCGTTGGCAGTCTTCGGTGCCGGCATCCAAGTGACCGGCAGCACGGGCGTCCGCATCGGCACGAACGGCGACGGCACCAGCGACACGCTGGAACGTAACACCATCGTCGGCAGCATCGTCCGCATCAGTGACACCGACAACCGCGGCGGTCCGGGCGTGCAGATCGACGGCGGGTCGGCCAACACGGTCGTGGCCGGCAACCACGTCAGCGTGAACAAGGCCGGCACGGCCGCCCTGCCGGGCAACAACAACACCGGCGGCATCCTCATCGCTGGCAACGTCAGCGGTACGGTGATCGGCACGAACGGCGACGGCGTCGGCGACGCGGTCGAGGGCAACCTCATCGACAGCGGCGTCAGCTACGGCATCCTCATCACCGACCAAACGGCCACCGCGGGGACGACGACCCGTATCGCCGGCAACCGCATCGGCACCGACGGCACGGTCGCCCTCGGCCCGGACGCGGGCGTCGGCATCTTCGTCAGCCGGGCCGCCGCTCTCATCATCGGGACGAACGGCGACGGCATCAGCGATGCGTTGGAAGGCAACGTCATTTCCGGTGGCGGCGGCGGCATCGATGCCGCGCAAACGACGGGCCTACGGATCGCCGGCAACTTCATCGGCACGAACGCCGCCGGCACGGCCGTCATTGGTAACCTCGGCAGCGGCGTCGAGCTCGATTTGGGGCAGACGAACGCGATCGTCGGTACGAACGGCGACGGCGTGAGTGACGACCTGGAGCGGAACGTCATTTCCGGCAACGCTTATGGCGTGGACATCGACGGGGCCTTCCAGTCCACGATTTTCAACACCGGCAACCGGGTGGCCGGCAACCGCATCGGCACCAACCTCGCCGGCACGGCCGCCCTGCCGAACCGCAACGGCGGCATTCTGATCGAACGCGGGGCGGGCACGGCACTGATCGGGACCAACGGCGACGGCGTATCCGACGCTCTGGAAGCGAACCTGATCTCCGGCAATGTCGGCACCGGCGTGCAGTTGTTCCAGGCTGCCGCCGGCAACCGCATCGCCGGCAACATCATCGGCACGAACCTCGCCGGCACGGCGAAACTCGCCAACACCGGCCTGGGTGTAGCGATCAGCATCACCGCGGGCGCGATCGTCGGCACGAACGGCGACGGCGTCGGCGACGCGGTCGAGGGCAATCTCATCGCCGGCAACGCCGCCGGCGGCGTGGGCATTAACGACGGCGACTTCGGCGTCGCGTCGGACGGCCACCGGGTGGCCGGCAACCGCATCGGCACGGCGACCCTCGGCAACGGCGGGTTCGGCGTGGCCGTCAGCGCGTTCGGCGGGTTCGCACGCAATAATGTCATCGGCACGAACGGCGACGGCGTCGGCGACGCCTTCGAGGGCAACGTCATCGTCGGCAACGCCTCCGGTGGGGTGCAGGTGTCCGGCCCGACGACGAACAGCACCGTCGTGGCCGGCAACCAGATCACGTCGAACAACGGCGACGGCGTCGTCATCAACGGCGCGCCGTCCGCCCGTGTCGGCACGAACGGCGACGGCACTGGCGACGCGGCGGAAGGGAACCTCATCTCCGGCAACGTCGGCCGCGGCGTGTTCGTGACCGGGGCGGCGGCGGCGACGGTCATCGCCGGCAACTTCATCGGCACGACCGCCACCGGCTCCGCGGCGTTCGCGAACGCCGGCGGTGCGGTGTTCGTCTCCGGCGCGGCGACGAACACGCGCATCGGTACGGACGGCAACGGCGTCGCCGACGCCGCCGAACGGAACGTCATCGGCGGGAGCGGTACCATCGTTACCGTCACCGGGAGTGGGACCTCGGGGACGGTGTTCGCCGGCAACTACGTCGGCGTTAACGCCGCCGGCACGGCCTCCCTGGGAAACTTCGGCAAGGGCATCGACGTTCGCGACGGGGCGACGAACACGCGGATCGGCACGGACGGCAGCAACGACGTCTTCAACGCGAACGAGCGGAACGTCTTCTCCGGCATCGGGATCGACGGCATCGTCGTGACGAACACGACGAACGCCGTCGTCGCCGGCAACTTCGTCGGTACGACCGCGGACGGGGCCGGGAAGCTCGGCAACGGCGGGACCGGCATCGCGATCCTCGAAGGGTCCACCAACGTCCGCGTCGGGACGGACGGCAACGGCGTCTTCGACGACCTGGAAGCCAACCTCGTCGCGAACAACGGCCAGGACGGGGTTTTCGTGGACGGCGGCAGTTTCAAGACGGCCGCCAACGTCCTCGTCGCCGGCAACCGGATCGAGGCGAACGCGGACAACGGCGTCGAGGTCGGGTTCCGCACCCAGGCCGTCCGCGTCGAGCGGAACGCCATCGTCGGCAACGGCGGCGGCATCCGCTCGGCCCCGATCCCGCCGTCCACCGCGTTCGGGAACGTCTTCTCGCAAAACCGCATCGTCGGGAACGCCCGGCTGGGCATCGACCTCGGCAACGCCGGCCGGAACCCGCCCGGCCCGGTCACGACGACCATCCCGAACCGCGGCATCAACTCGCCGGAACTGGTCGGCGTCTTCACGAGCGCGGGCACGACGAAGCTGACCGCGAACTTCGCCGGGCGGCCGAACCGGGCCTACCGGTTCGAGTTCTTCGCGAACGATGTCAACAACCCGATGACGACGCAGGCGGACGTGTTCCTCGGGTTCGTGGACGTGACGACGACCGCGGCCGGGACAGCTACGCCACAACTGACGTTCGCGAACGGTTTGTTGCCGACCGCGGCCTACCAGTTCTTCACGGCCACCGCGACCGACCTCGACCCGACCGACCCGGACGGCACGTCCGAACTCGGCACGCAAGGGGCATTCGTGCCGGCGGCGCTTCTCGACGTTGGCATCCCGCCGATTGAGGAAAACACGATCGCGATCCTCAAGGACGCCTCGGCCTTGCAGTTCACCGTCGGCAGCAACGACCCGAACGACATTTACGCCTTCACGATCACCACGACGGCCGGGTCCTTGTCCGTGGACGCCGCGGCGGCCGCCGCGTTCGGCGTGAACGTGTCGCAGACCGGGTCGCTCGTCCAACTCGGCGGCACTTCGACCGCCATCAACGACTTCCTTCTCTCCAGCGGGGTCCGGTTCGCCCCGCCCGCGTTCTTTAGCGGCATCGGCCTGGTTCGGTATCAAGTCACCGATTCCCGCGGCGTTACCGCGACCGCCGAGGCGACCATCGACGTGTTACCGGTCGCGGCCGAGCCGCTGGTGTCGGTCGCGTCCCCGGCGTTCGGGCAAGCCGGGGTTCCGATCCCGGTCTCGATCGGCATCGACCTCATCGACCGCGACGGGTCCGAAACGGTCCCGGTTGTGAACGTCCGCGGCATCGCCCCCGGCGTGACGTTCAACCGCGGGAACCTGTCCGCCGACGGCACGTTCTGGGAGTTGCCGGCCGACCAGCTCGCCGGGCTAACGGTCACCGTCCCGGTCGGCGGGCCGGGACTACTCGAGCTTACCGTGCAAACGTTCGCCGTGGACCGCGCCACCCTCACGTTCGGGGAGGAGACGAAGGTTTCGTCCGATGTCCTGCGGCCGCTGCGGATCGACACCCGAACCGCCCCGGTCGTCGAGTTGTTCGACGGCGCGTCCTCGTTCGAGGCCCCGCCGGGGAACAACGTCATCTTCCTGCCGGCGGCGCTGAGCGACCCGACCGGGGCGTCCACGGCCGGGTATGCGTACACCGTCCGGGTGGACCGCGGGACGATTTTCGTGGACCCGGTCTTCGTCGAGACGCTCGGCCTGACCGCGGCCGGCAGCGGCAGCGATCGGGTGACGCTCCGCGGCGACCTGCGGGTGATCGAGGACTACGTCTTCAACAACCTGCTGACGTACCCGCCGAACGGGTACAGCGGCGAGGTGCGGCTGACGGCCGAGCTGACCGCCCCGGACGGCCGCCGCGGGTTCGACTCGACAATCCTCCGCGCCCGGCCGGTGGCGACCGTCCCCGCGCTGTCGGTGCTGCACGCCGTCCGGGGGAATCCGGGCGAGGTCGTGCCACTTGCAATCGTGGTGCAAGAGACGCTCGACCGCGACGGGTCCGAAACGCTCGCGGTCCTCGTCACGGGCGTGCCGGACGGCGCGACCCTTTCCGCCGGGACGAACCTCGGCTCCGGGGCGTGGCAACTCACCCGGCCGCAGCTGGACGGGTTGACGATCCGCCTGCCGGTCGTCCCCCCGCCGCCGCCGGGCGAAACGCTCTCCCCGCCCGTGACGTTCGCGCTGACGGTTCGGGCGCGAATCGAGGACGCGGCCACGTTCCCGCTGCTCGGGCTGCCGCCGGAAACGGCCGTCGCAACCCGGCAGGCGGTCACGACGCTGGAGGTCGTGTTCGCCGCCCCGCTCGTCCGCCCGACCGTTTCGGCCCCGGCGACGTTCGACGCGGACGAGGACGGTAGCGCGTTGTTCCGGCGGGTCGTCCTGTCGAACGGGACCGTCCTCGACCGGTCGTTCCAGATCGCCGACCCGGACTTCGCCTCGAAGCCGAACGGCACGTACACCGTGTTCGTCCGCGGCGGCCGCGGGCGGCTCGACCCCCTCGCCTTCTCGGCCGGCGTGCCCGCCGGCGTCACGATCGCCGGGGCGGGCACGCCGGTGCTGACGCTCACCGGCACGCTCCCGGCCCTCAACGAGTTGCTGAAGGTCGGGGTGTCGAACTTCATCGGGGACAATTACAGCGGCGAGTCGGTCGTTACGGTGGACGTGATCGACCCGGACGGGCTTGGCGGCGGAAACGCCACCCGCGTCCGGTTCCTGCCCGACCCGGACGTACCGGACTGCGTGTACATCCCGCCGTTCGTCCGCACGGCCGTGAACGCACCCGTCCCCATCGGGTTCCTCGTCCCGCCGACGCCGGACACCGACGGGTCGGAAACGATCTACGCCGTCTTCGAGTTGCCTTCCGGGTCGGCCCTGTCGGCCGGCGTCTTCGACCCGGCGACGAACACTTGGCGCGTCGAGTTCGCCGACATCCCAGGGCTGACGTTCAACCCGCCGCTCGATTTCGACGGCCAGCTTTCGGTCTTAGCCACCGTGTTCGTCGAGGACCGGGCGGCGTTCCCGTCGTTCCCCGCGCCGAACGACAAGGCGGTGAACGTCGGCAGCGCGAGCTTCTTCACGCAAGTCACGGTCGCGACGCCGGACTACCCGCGGCTCGGCGGCCCGGCCCGGCTGACGATCTTCGAGAACGGCGTGACGCCGTCGGCTGCGGCGTTCGTCGGCCCGGCCGCGGTGACGCTCGCCGTCCCGACGGCCGTGGGCGGGGAAACCGCGACGCTGACCCTGCGCATCGCGGACGACTTCGACGGCCCGCTCGGCACGTTCGCCGTCCGCCCCGGCAACCCGGCCGCCGCCCTCGCCACCGGGGACGGCACGGGCGTCCTGACGATCACCGGCAGTCAATCGCAGCTCGCCGCGTTCCTCGCCGGCGGGTTCGACGTGGTACCTCGGCCGTTCTTCAGCGGCGAGGTCGCCGTCCGGGCCGAGGCCGTCAATTCGGCCTTCCAGTTCGACTTCGCCGATTACATCGTCCGCGTCCGCCCGGTCGCCTCCCCGCCGGAACTGACGGTCGCCGGCGGAAGCTCGGTCGAGGTGGAGTTGCCGGGCGGGGTCTTCACGGTTTCGCCCGGCTTCCTGGCCGCGACGCCGTTCCCGGACCAGGACGGCTCGGAGTTCGGGTCGCTCCAGTTCGAGATCGCCGGCGTCGCCGACCCGAGCCTGTTCGCCGTCACGTCGGCCCTGGGGAGCATCCTCCCGTCCTCGCCGGGCTTCTGGTTCACGTTCGGGACGGTCAACCCGGCCGACCTGCAGGCCGTACTGGACTCGATCACCGTCACCGCACCGCCGGGGTTCGTCGGGCGGGCCGAGTTCGTCGTCACGCAGTTCATCTCCGACTTCGCGCACTACGAGACGGAATGCGTCGAGGAGAACCCGTTCCTGACCGCGAGCGTGACGGTCGGGCTAAACTTCCTCGGCGACCTCGGCGTGAACGCCGCGACGGCGTTCGGAACCGAAGGGCTGCCGACCGACCTGGCGAACGTCCTGGACCTGATCGACCCGGCGGCCGCGCCGGGCCACGTCCACTTGCTGGAACTCTCGACCGGGAGCGGCACGATCCGCGTGAACCCGGCGTTCCTCCCGCCGGGCGTGAGCGTGGCTGGCAGTAACACGTCTTCGGTGCTCCTAATCGGTTCGCTGCCGGAGATCCAGGCGGCGCTGGACACCTTCGGCGCGATCGCGTTCGTCGCGGACGACCCGACGTTCGCCGGGGCGACGTTCATCGCCGTCACGTTCGCGAACACGTCCACGCCGACGGCCCAGGTGTTCGCGTCCCTCGGCGTCGTCATCGACCCGGTCGCCTCGACGCTGACGGCCGACGCGGACTCGTTCACGGTGCAGCGCGGCGAGACGGCCCCGGTGCGGATCGCGCTCCCGCCGTCGGCGGACGCGGACGGGTCGGAAACGGTCACCGTCTTCATCGACGACGTGTTCGGTTCGTTCAACCAGGGAACGAACCTCGGCGGCGGCCGGTGGCAGTTCAGCCCGGCGGAGCTGGCCGGCCTCGTGTTCTTCCCCGCCGTCGAAGGGTCGTTCACGTTCGTCGTGACGGTGCAGGTCACGGACACGGTGTCCCTGTTCCCGGTCGTACCGGGAACGAGCGAGAACGTGTCCCAGACCGTGACTTCCTTCGACGTGACAGTCATCCCGGACGTGACGTTCGACGGCGGCACGGTGGCGGAGAACAGCCCGGAGGGCACGGTCGTCGGGAAGCTGACCGCCGAGTCGCTCGTCGGGGCGCGGTTGACGCCGGGCGCGCTCTACACCTTCTCGCTCGTCTCCTCCACCGGGTACGACTTCACCGTCGATCCGGACGGCACGATCCGGGTCGGCACGGAAAACCCGGACTTCGAGGACGCGGCCCGGCGGAACTTCTCGATGACGTTCCTGATGGAACGGACGTTCGCGGGGCTGACGGAGCCGGTATTCACCGTCACCGTCCCGATTTTCGTGGCGAACTTTGCGGAGTTGCCGACGGTGATCGGGCCGGACCCGATCTTCAGCGTGGAAGACACCACGTCGGTCATCACCGGCCTGAGTTTCACCGCCCCGGAAGCGGTCGGCAACGTCTTTGTCACACTCTCAACGAACGGGGGGACCGGCTCGCTCCGCGTGAACGCCACGTCTCCGACCGTCACGATCCTCGACAACGGCATCTCGTCCATCACGCTGATCGGGGGCGTTGACGCGATCAACGCATTGCTCGCCGTGCCCGGCGCGTTGACCTACCGGCCGCGACAGCATTACGCCGGCGTGAGCACCTTCCTACCGATCATCGCCGATTTGGTGAACGATCTCCCGCCGCCGCCGTTCATCTCCTTCCCGACGTTACCGGTCGCGGACCCGGTACCGGCCCCCTTCGCCGCAGACGCGGGCGGCCCGGCGGGGACCGCGATCCCGCTCAACATCCTGCCGCCCGCGCTCGCCGACACGGACGGATCCGAAACGCTCAACGTCTTGATTGGCGGCCTCCCCGTCGGGGCGTCGCTCAGTGCGGGGTCCGCCCTCGGCGGCGGCGTGTGGCGGCTGTCGCAGGCCGAACTCGTCGGCTTGACGTTAACCCCTCCGCCCGGCTTTGCCGGAACGATCCTTCTCTCGGCGCAAAGCGAAGTGGTCGACTTTGTCGTCACCGACTTCGGCCCCCCCGCCTTCACCACAGCCGAAGACCAGTTCGTCTCACCCGGCCGACCGTTCGAGGTCACCGTTTTCTCGGCCACCGGCGTCACGCTCGCGCTCGCCGGCGGCGCGGTGGCGGAAAACAGCCCGACCGGGTCCGTCGCCGGAATCGTGATCGCGAACGGCGGTGTGGCCGGCGAAACCTTCGCGTTCGTCCTCGTCGCCGCGACCGGGTACGACTTCACCCTCGACGCCGACGGCACTGTTCGCGTCGGCACACAATCGCCGAACTTCGAGCTGCTATCGGCCGGCACGATCACCGTCCGGGCGACCGGCAGCTTCGGGACGACGCAACTGCAGACGTTCCCCGTCGGCGTCACGAACGTGAACGAGGCCCCCGCCGTCGGCGGCGTGAGCGTCCTCGACCCGACCGAGGACGCGGCAGTAACCCTCGGCCTGACCGTCACCGACCCGGACGCGGGGGGCGAACCGGTGCGGGTCACGCTCCGCGTCACGAACGGCGCGCTGTCGCTGCGGCCCGATCCGCTCGTCGTAATCGACGGGAACGGGACCGACTCGCTGACCGTGACCGGGCCGCTCGCCGTGCTGAACGCCCTGTTCCTCGCCGCCGGCGGCTCACTGACTTACACGCCGGCCGCGGACTACTCCGGGCCGGACGAGTTCGCGATCTTCGTCGATGACTTGGGGAACGCCGGCACGGGCGGGCCGCTCGCCGGGACGGCGACCCGGCCGTTCGCGGTGGTGGCGGTCGCCGACGCCCCCTCGCTGGCGGTTGTCGATGCCGTCGGCGAAGAAGGAAGTGCGATCCCGCTCGCGGTCGGCGGCGCGAGCCGGGACGCCGACGGGTCGGAGGTCGTTTCGTTCCGCATCGTCGGGCTGCCGGCGGGCTACACCCTGACCGCCGGGGTGCAGGACGCGGCCACCGGCGACTGGCTGCTGACGCGGGCCGACCTGGCGAACCTCCGGGTGACCGCCCCGCAGGACAGCGACGGCGGCGCGATCCCGCTGAGCGTCGTCGCCACCGCGGTCGAGCCGTCGAACGGTTCCGTCGCCGAGACGGTTCTACCGCTCGGCCTGACGGTCCGGAACGTCGCCCCGGCGTTGTCCGGGCTGACGGTCCCGACGACCGCGACGGCCGGGGAACTCGTAACCGTGGACCTCGGCCGGTTCGCCGATCCAGGACAGGAAGCGATCTGGACGGTCCGCGTCGTGTGGGGCGACGGCACGTCCGACGTTGTCGAACGCACCCGGGTAGGGCCGATCGGCACGATCGCGCACCGGTACGCGGCCGCCGGCACGTTCACGGTCCGCGTCGAGGTGTTCGACGGGACGGACACCGGGTCGCAAGAAACGACACTCGGCGTGCAGCTCCCGCCGCCCCCGCCCGTCAACCTGGCCCCGGTGCCGCGGGACGACGCCGCGAGGACCAGCTTCGAGACGCCGGTGGTGATCGACGTGTTGGCGAACGACGCCGACCCCGAAGGGAACCCGCTGTCCATCCTGAGCGTCAGCCCGCCGGCCAACGGGACGGCGGGCGTCGTCAACGGGCAGGTGCGGTACGTCCCGGCCGCCGGGTTCGCGGGGACCGACACGTTCGCCTACACCGTCGGCGACGGTCATGGAAACGAGGTGACCGCGACGGTCGTGGTGACGGTCGAACCCGCCCCGCCGCCGGCCAACCGCCCGCCGGTCGCCACGGATGACGCCGTGCAAACCGCCTTCGAGACGCCGGTGGTTCTCGACCTGCTCGCCGGCGATACCGACCCGGACGGCCACCCGCTCGCGGTGATCGTTACGACCCGGCCGGCCAACGGCACGTTGACGCAGACCGACGCGGGCCTCGTCTACACCCCGGACCTCGGCTTCGCCGGCACGGATTCGTTCGAGTACACGGTGAGCGACGGCCACGGCGGGACGGCGACGGCCCTTGCGAGCGTGCTGGTCGAGGCCGCGCCGCCGGTGACCCCACCGCCGGTCTCGCCGGCGGGACCGAGCTTGCCGCCGGTCGCGACCGTCCCGCCGTCGGTGTCGCCGCCTGTGTTGACGCCGCCGATCCCGTCCGTGGTCCCGACCGAGACGATGCTCGACCCCGTGCTGTCCACGCTCACGGGCGGCGGCGGCACCTCCACGCGGCCGCCGGCCGCCGGCCCGACCGAGCGTATCGCCGAAGTTGCCGCGCCGACCATCGGGCCGGGCGGCGCGGCCACGCCGGGCAACTTCACCGCGGCCGGCGAAATCGGCGGCAGCGGCGGGCCGGTGAACGCCGGATTCCTGGTCGTCGAATTCAACGACCCGTCGCAGCCCGTCCAGACGCCGGGGCGGTTGACGCTGGAAGCCAGCCCGGCTTCGTCCGGCAGCGGCCTCGGCGCGGCCGGCAGCTTCGGGCTGGCGACGTACCAGCCGGACCGCCCGCCCTCGACGGTCCTGCCGCTCGACCCGACCGCGCCGACGGCCGGTTTCGGCGAGTCCGAGGGGGAGAACCTCCAACTCATCGACCAGTTGTACCGCGACTTCGCCCCCGTCCCGTCGGCCACGAACGCCGCACCGCCGCCGATGCCGGTCGGCGAAGTGGCCCCGCCCGCGAATGCACCGGCGAAGGCGGACGTTAGGGGGGCGGTCCCGGACCCGCGGCGGGGTGGAATTGGTTTGGCCGAAGTCGTGTTGCTGGGGGCCGCGGCCGTCGCAGTCGCGCCGCTCGCGGACCGGTGGCCGACTCGCACGGACACCCGCCCGCGGTTCGCCCTGCGGCATTCGGACGAGGAGGAGTCATGAGCGAGAACACGACCGAGTACGACCCGCGGCAAGGGCAGGACCGGAAGGCGGACGAGTTTCCCGCGACCGTGAACATCGCGAACGAGTCGGACACGGACCCGGAGCCGTACCGGTCGCCGCCCTCGGTCGCCGCCGGGCCGTCCGCCATGATGGACTTCGGCGTCGGCCCGATGGGGTCGGAGACGGTGTCGTACCCGACCCGGTTCGGCGAGTACGAGCTGCTCGGCGAGGTCGCCCGCGGCGGCATGGGCGTCGTGTACAAGGCCCGCAAGCGGGGCCTCGACCGCGTGGTCGCACTCAAGATGGTCCTCGGCCTCCAGCAAACGGGCACGTCGGCCGCGCGGTTCAAGCAGGAGGCCGACGCGACGGCGAAGCTCGACCACCCGAACGTCGTCCCGATCTTCGACTACGGCGAGATCGACGGCCGGCTGTTCTTCACCATGCCGTTCGTGAACGGGCCGAGTCTGAAAGCGCTGGTCGAGCGCGAGGGCGTGCCGACGATCCCGAAGGCGCTCGCGCTGTTCGCCCAGATCGTGGCGGGCGTGGCCCAGGCGCACCGGCACGGCATCGTCCACCGCGACCTGAAGCCGGCGAACGTGCTGGTGGACCCGGACGGCCGGCCGCGGGTCGCCGACTTCGGGCTGGCGAAGCAGACCGCCGACGCCGACCGGCCGAACATGACCGGGACCGGGCAGATCATGGGCACGCCGGCGTACATGTCGCCGGAGCAGGCCCGCGACAGCAAGGACGTGTCCGCCGCCGCGGACGTGTACTCGCTCGGCGCGGTCCTGTTCTTCCTACTCACCGGCCGCGCCCCGTTCGTCAGCGAGAGCATCCCGGACCTGCTCATCAAGGTGGTGACGACCCCGCCGCCGCCGCCGAAAGAGATCAACCCCGCCGTCCCGGACGACGTGCAGGCCCTCTGCCTGAAGTGCCTGGAGAAGTCGCCGGCCGACCGGTTCCCGACGGCGATCGCGCTGGCCGCGGCGCTCGCGCCGATCGTCGATCGTTACCTCACGCCGTCCGGCGTCCACCGGCCGCAGCCGCCGTCGGCCCTCCTCGATTCCGCGTCGTTCGATGCCGCCAGCGCGACGCAGCTCCAGGAAACCTTCGCGGGGCGAAAGAAGGCCGCACGGGTCATCGTCTGGCTCGTCGCGGCGGGCATTCTCGCGCTCGTCGGCGTCGGGTTGGCCGTGGCGTTCTGGCCGGCCGGCCCGAAGCCGGTGGCAACCTCCACGAACAGGAGCGACGACGGCAGCAAGCCTGCGGCCCCCGACGCGTCGGCAACCACGCGGGCCGCAACGAAAACGCCCCCGGCAGTCGATGACAAGACGTGGCCCGCCCCGAAGGGCGATTTCGGCGTGTCGGTCGAGTTGGCCGCGAAAACCGCGGCCGACGCGAACGGCGTGCTGCAAATGGCGGCCGACACGCCGTTGGAACTCCGCCTTCGGGCGGACACGGACGCCTGGGTTTACGTCTTCGTCGTGGACGCGGACGACAACGCCGTGCTGATCTTCCCGAACGACCAGGAGGAGGACAACAAAATCTCCGCCGGCATCACGAAGGTCGTCCCGTCGAAGCCGAGCTACGCCCTGCGGACGACCCCGACCGTCGGCGACGGCGACGAGCGGGTGCGCGTCGTGGCGACGACGCGGGAGCAGTCCGAACTCAAGCGCGGCCAGCCGATCGGGAAGTACCGGGAGTTCAGGGATCGGGTGGCGAAGGACGAGCTGCGGCAGAAGCTCCGGCAGCTCCGCGGCATCGAGATCGTGCCGACGGCCGCCGCCGTCGGCGACCCCGCGAAGGCCAAGATCGGCGAGGCGGAACTCCGGTTCCGCGTGAAATGACCGGCCCACTTTGGTGACTCGACATGACCTGTATGTTCTCGCTCGTCGTGGCGTTGTGCGTTCCCGCCCAGGCGTCGGAAGACCCGCTCGCGGCGTTCAAGCGGGCCGAGGAACACTTCGCCGCCGACCGCCCCGCGCTGGCCGAGCCGCTCTACCAGGCCGCCCTCAAGGCGAAGGATGCGTTCACCGTCCGCCGGTCCTACGAGCGGCTCATGGCCCTCTACATCAAGTCGGCCCGCGCGGACAAGGCGGTCCGGATCGCCGGGCCGTTCCGCGAGTGGCTGAACAAGGTCGGCGACGCGGCCACGACCCGGCAACTCGATGTCGTCTGCGGCGAGTGCTACCTCGAACTCGCGCTCTACGACGAGGCGGAAGCGGCGTTCGCCGCGGCCCTGACGGGGAAGGCGGACCTGCTCGGCGACTTCACCCTCCGGGCGTACCGGGGCCGCGTCGAGGTCGCCCGGGGGCGGCGGACGGACGACGTGAGGAAACGGTGGCAGGAACTCGAAGACGCCGCGGCCGCGATCCGGCGGGCCGCCGGGCGGGACGGGGACGTGCCGTTGCGGATCGCGGCCGACCGCGAGCGGGCCGAGGCCGTCAACGCCCGCGGCGACGCGGCCCTGGCCCTGGCGCTTCTCGCCGAACTACCGGCCCTGCACGACAAGCTCGGCGACCCTCTCGGCCGGCGGGACACCCAGCGGCTGCGGGCGAACGTCCTGGCCGCGGGCGGCCGGTACGCGGAGGCGGTCCCGTTCTACCGCGAGGCGATTGACGTTCACAAACGGAACCGGCCGAAGCTGCAGATGGTCGTCGGCGACATCCTCGTGGACTGGTCCATTGCCGCGGCCGCGGCCGGGAAGCGGACCGAGGCCACGGACCTACGGACGCAGGCGGCGGCTGAGTACCAGGCGATCATCACCGCTTCGTCGGCAACGAAGGCCGACGCCGCCGACCCGGAGAGTGCGTTCGGCGCGTTCGTGAAGTTGCAACTGGTCACTAGCGCCGCCCGGCAGTTTCGCAAGGCACTCGACCTGTCCCGAGAGGCCGGGGAGCGGTGGGCCGGCGACCAGATCGTGGACGGCCGCCTGTCCCGAGATCAGGGCTTGATGGAGTTACTGACCGCTTCGTACCCGGTGGCCCGTGACTTACTTCAGAAGTCATTGAAGGAACTTGAGGCCGCCGACCCGCCGGACCTGCGGGCGGTGACGCTGGTGCTGACCAACCTTTCCGCCGCCGAACTGGCACTGGGTAACGCCGACGAGGCCGAGCGATACGTGGCCCGCTGCGACGAACTGTACAGAACCCGCGGACTTCCGGACGATCCCGTGCGGGCCTTAAACGAATACCACGCGGGCTGGGCTGCGATGATGCGGGGCGGCTTCGCCGATGCCGTCGCCCGGTTCCGAACCGGTCTGATCGTCTGCGACCGGGTCGGCGCGGGGACGGACCCGATCCGCTTCAACTTGTGGCTCAACGTCGCGATCATCTACAAAGAACAGGGGGAGTTTCCCGCGGCCTCGGGGGCCCTTGAGCAGGCGGCGAAATCGTTGGCCAAGTTCGCGGAATCCGGCGACATCACCGTCGGGTGGATCGCGGCCGTTCGGGCCTCGATCGAGTTGTACCAAGGCAAGCTCCGATCCGCGATGGCCCACGTTCCCCACATCGAGGCCGCGTGCGAGGCCAACGGCATTACCGGCGGCTACCTCGTCTCCACGGCCCGACACGTCCGGGCGAGGGACAAGCTGGACCGGCGGGATTTGACGGCCGCCGCCAAGATTTGGACCGAGGAGGCCGCCCGGCAGCGGAAGGAACGGGACGTACAACTCGACCGGTCACTCAACTACATGGGAATCGTTTCCGAACTGCAAGGCCGCGACACGGAAGCGAAAGCCTTCTTCGAAGAGGCTAGGTCGTTTCAGGCATCCCTCCGGCGGTGCCCGCCCGTGAACCGCTGCCTCACCCTCTGGCGCCTGTCCGTGCTGGCCGATAAGGCCGGAAATCGTGCGGACGCGAAGAAGCTGGCCGCCGAGGTGTTCGACGTGGCCGACCGCGCCCGGCTGAACACGTTCGGCGAGGCGGCCCAGCGGGCAGAGTTCTACTCGCAGTTCAATCCGGTTTTCGAGCAACTGGCCCGATGGCACGCCCGCGACGGCGAGGCCGACGGGCTGCTCCGCGTCATCACCCGAAGCCGGAGCCGCACGCTGCTCGATCAGGTACTGGCCGCGGGCGTCGATCCCCGCGACCGGCTGACCGGACCGGACCGGGAGACGCTGCTGCGACGCGAGGGCACGGTTCGTCAGCTGGTCTCGCAACTCCGGGCGAAGGCCCAGTTCCTCGCGGCCGACGACCCGACGGCGAAGGACGTGGTCGCGAAGCTGGACGCGGCACAGAAGGAGTACGCCGACGCCTGGCGGGAGATCGTGAACGCGGACCCGGTGACCCGCGCGCTCACGGACCGCGGCATGACCGACGGCACGCCGACCGGGTTACCGAAGGACCCCAACCTCCGCGGCACCGCCGTCCTGGCGTACATCGTCGGCCGCGACGAGAGCTACGCCGTGCTCTCCCTCGGAGGCGACCGGCCGGCGGAACTCTTCAAGCTGGTCGTTCCGCAACAGTTGGCCGAAGCCGTCGGCGACGTTCCGCCCGGCCGGCCGACCTACGTGGCGACCCGCCGCGGGATCGTCGTCGTGCCGCTACAACCGCAGCCCGAACAGCCGCCGCCGGCCGCCGGGCCGCGAATCCCGCTCACGGGCACGGCGGCGACTCGCCTGGTCGACCACTACCTGCGTCAAATCACGGACGAGGCGTTCACGCCGGCGCGGGGCATCGCGATCGTGCCGAAGTCGCCGGCCGGCCCGGTCAAGGCGGCGCGAGCCGAAACCCTCGGCGACGTGGCGCTTCCCGCGGCCCTCCGCGACCGGCTGCGGGCGGGCGGGGCCGAACGACTCGTCGTCATCCCGGACGGGGCGTTCCACAAGATTCCGTTCGAGTGCCTCGTCGTCTCGACGGCGGCGGGGCCGCGGTACGCCCTCGACGAACTTCCGCCGATGGTGTACGCGCCGTCCCCGGCCGTCTTGGCCGCGGTGATGGCCCGGCCGAAGCCGACCGGCCCGACGACGCTCCTGACCGTCGGCGACCCGGCCTACGGGCAGGGCGGGAAGGCCGATGACAACAAAGTCGCCCGGCGGGACGCGGGGGCGATCAACTTCCGCGGCTCCTTGCCGCCCTTGCCGTTTTCGTCCGTCGAAAGCCGGCGGATCGGTGAGGTGTTCGCGAAGGAACAGGTCACGTCGCTAGTCGGCGATCGGGCGACGGAGAAGGCGGTCGTTGGGGCGATGGCGGATAAGCGGTTCGTCCACCTCGCGGCCCACGGGTTCGCGGACGAGCGGTTCGGCAACCTGTTCGCGGCCGTCGCGCTCGCCCCGCCGCAAGGCGGCGCGAGCGTGGCCGACGACGACGGCTTCCTCTCGCTGCACGAAATCCACCGGCTGAGGCTGACCGGCTGCGAGTTGACGGTGTTAAGTGCCTGCACCACGAACGTCGGCCCGCAGCGGCCGCTCGAGGCGGGCGTTACGCTGGCCGGGGCGTTCCTGTGTGCCGGGTCGCGGCGGGTGGTGGCCAGCTGCTGGTCGGTGGACGACCAGGCGACGGCCGAGATGATGGCGACGTACTTCAAGCTGGTAAAGCCCGGACGGCCGGGCGGAATGCCTTACCCGGAAGCGATGAAGGCCGCCCGGCTCGCCGTCCGCAGCACCCGCGGCTGGGAGTCGCCGTTCTACTGGGCCTCGTTCGTGTTCGTCGGCGCGCCGGACTGACGGCCCGGAAATGACGCGACCACTCCGTTCGGAGTGGTCGTTCGAGTAGCGGGGGCCGGGTTTGAACCGGCGACCCATCGCTTATGAAGCGATTGCTCTAACCACTGAGCTACCCCGCCCGCTCCCTGAAGTTTATCGGCCGATCCGCGGCCGACAAGACGCCGTCAGTCGAGGTAGACGAACTCGTTCGCGTTCAACAGTAACAAGGCGTACCGCGCCAGGGCCTGCTCGTCGGTCAGCCCGAACTTCTCCTTCAACTGGCCCACGAACGCCGCGTCCTTCTGCCGCTCCGCGTCGGTCGGCACACGGGCCGTCGTCAGCCGGATCGCGCGGTCGATCTGCTGCTTGAGGTCGCCGTTCTCCTTCGATAGCCGGGCGGCGAACGCCGCGGCCATCTCGTTCGTGAACTCGCTGTTCAACATCCCCAGGGCCTGCGTCGGAACCGTCGTCGTGTACCGCACCGGGCAGCTCGAGTCGGTGTCCGCTTGGTCGTGGTTGATCAGGATCGGGACCTGCAGTGATCGCTTCACGCTCGCGTACACGCTCCGGCGGTTGCCGGCCTCGTGGGTCTGCGGGTCGTAGCCGCCGCCCCGCGTCTTCAGCCACCCCTGGCCGGGAACCGACTGCCCGGCCAGCACCTCCTGGGGAATCTTCGGGAACACGCTCGGGCCGAACATCTCGGACTTCAGCTTACCGCTGACGCTCAGGATCGAGTCGCGGACTTCCTCGGCCAACAGCCGCCGCATGTTGAACCGCCAGAACAGCGTGTTCGCCGGGTCGGCGGCGAGGGTCTTCTCGGCCCCGGCCGAGGACATCTGGTACGCCTTCGAGGTCATGATGAGCCGGTGCATCCGCTTCAGCGTCCAGGCGTCGCCGGCGGCGGACCAGGGCTGCCCGGCCGTCGGCTCGACGAACTCGCGGGCCAGCCAGTCAAGTAGTTCCGGGTGCGTGGCCGGCTCGCCGAGTTTGCCGAAGTCGCTCGGCGACGGGACGATGCCGCGGCCGAAGTGGTGCTGCCAGACGCGGTTGACCATCACCCGCGCGGTCAGCGGGTTGTCCTTCGACGCGATCCAGTTCGCCAACACCGTGCGGCGGCCGCTCGTCCTCGCGCCCCGCTTGGCCGGCGCGATGGCCGGGTCGGGCACGCCCAACACGGTCGGGAAGCCGGGGGGGGCGACCTCCTTCTCCTTCGGGGCGTGCGGGTTGCCACGGGCGAGGACGTGGACCGGCGGCGGCGTCGGGTCGCAGTTGTTGACCGACAGCGCGAACACCTGGTTCGGCAGCGGCTTGTTCTCCAGCTCCGTCCGCTCCCGTTTCAGCCGGTTGTACGCCTTACGTTGGTCCTCGGTAAAGTGCTTCGGCAACTTCGCCACCACCTGCGGCCGGTCGATCCCCTCGGCCGCCCGTTGGTCCTCGGCCGGGAGCGTCTTGATCGCCTCGTCCTCGATGGCGACCATCTCCTTCATCAAGTCGGCGATCTTCGCCTTCCGCTGGTTTAACTCGCCCTCGTACCCCCGCCGTTGCTCGATCGCGGTGATGTCAGTCGTGTTGGTACTCGACATCGTGCCGCGTGTGTCGCTGAACGGGCGGACATCGCGGAAGAACGCGACGAGCTTGTAGTAGTCGGCCTGCGGGATCGGGTCCTTCTTGTGGTCGTGGCAGCGGGCGCAGTTGAGCGTCATCGCCAGGAACCCTTGCCCGGCCACCGTGACGAGGTCGTCGTACCCGTCGTACAGGGCCTGCTTCCCGTCGGCCGGCTCGTCGTCCCACAGGCCGAGGCGGTAGAAGCCGGTGGCGATGATCGCGTCCGCCGACTCGCCAGGGAGTTCGTCCCCGGCCAGTTGCTCGCGGACGAACTGGTCGTAGGGCTTGTCCGCGTTGAAGCTGCGGATGACGTAGTCGCGGAACCGCCACGCGAACGGCTTCGGGCCGTCCCGCTCGTACCCGTTCGTCTCGGCGTACCGGACCACGTCCAGCCAGTGCCGGCCCCACTTCTCGCCGTAATGCGGGCTGGCGAGCAACTCGTCCACGAGCTTCGCGAACGCCGTCGGCGACTTGTCCTTCACGAACGCCTCGACCTGTTCCGGCGTCGGCGGCAGGCCGGTCAGGTCGTAGTACGCCCGGCGGACGAGCGCGACCTTGTCGGCCGGGCCGTTCGCCGTCAGCCCCTTCGCGTCGAGCTTCGCCCGGATGAACGCGTCGATGGGGTTAGTCGCCGACTTGTCGCGAACGTCCGGGACCGGCGGCCGGACCACCGGCTGGTACGCCCAATACTTCTTCGCCTCCTCGGTCACGACGTTGCCGCGTTCCGGCGCGGCCGCTTCCGCCTTGCCGAGGTCGGCCGCGGAGACGGGGAGTTGTTCCTTAACCCACTTAGTCAGCGTCGCGATGTCCGCGTCCGGCAACTTCCCGCTCGGCGGCATCACGTCGCCGCCGTCGGGCCGCTTGTTGTTGACCGCGAGTAAAAGCAGGCTCTTCTCGGGCGACTTGAAATCCACCACCGACCCCGTGTCGCCGCCGGCCACCGTCGCGGACCGGGAAGCCAGGCTTAGCCCGCCCTTGATCTTCTCGCCGGACCCGTGGCACTTGAAACAGTGCTTCTGGAGCAGCGGCTTCACGTCCTTCTCGTAGAAGGCGACCTGGTCGGCGGTGAACTTCGGCGTCGGCTCGTTCGCCGCTACGGGAACGCACGTCGCCAGGACGATCAGCAGGGTGGTCGAACGGACAGAGGCCGGCATGTGGTCGAACCCTGAAAACGTGAGGGCAGTGGCGGGTCGGGGCGAATTACTCAGGAAAGCTAATTTATCCTATCCCTATTCTGATGACTCTTCAAGATAAATAGTACCACTTGTTTTCGCCGTCAGGCACTTCGTTCGATTCGGGCGTGTAAACTTTCCTTCCAACTCATTGAGAGCTCGCCGACCGCGAGCAGTTCCGCGGCCGCGACCGTGTCGTTTTTCATGTGATAGAAGACGCGGTTGGCACGGTCGATGGTCCAGTCCGGGTTCGGCCGTCGCTCGAGGACGACCGGCATCCCGGCTTCGACGACTCCGGCCAGTTTGATGCGAAAGTACCACCCGGACCGGCCGGTCGTAACGACCATCGCGGGGAGGTTCTTGATCCGCCATCGGCGGGCCAGCTTCCAGCACGGCTGCCGCGGTTGCGATACCTCGAACACACACGGGCCGATCCGCCACACGTCACCGACGCAGACGCCGGTTTCGGTCAGGTTCGCGACGGTGAAGTTCTCGCCGAACGCGCCGTGGGGCATCCGCGGGAGTTGCAGCTCGCTCAACCAACCGGAGTAGTGGTCGGCCGAGTACGCGAGGACGGCCTTGTCCGGGCCGCCGTGGTTTTCGAGGTCGGCCTGCCCGTCGCCGACGACGTTCGACCACGTCACCTCAACGGGTCCGGTGACCGGTTCCTTGAAGAACCCCGTGGTCCACGGCCGGTCCATCGGGTCGGCGGCGGCCTCGCGGCCGAAGGTTTTCGGCAGGCTGACTTGGATCGAAACCAGTGTGGGGGACATGCCGCCATTGTAGGCGGTCAGGCGGCCTTCAAGCCGGGCAGCCGCTTCCACCACGGCTCGTCGGGGACGTGCGGCTTCAACTCCGGCTCCGGCTTCTTCACCGGCTTCTTCTCGTCCTTGACGGCCTTCTTCTCCGGCCGCTCGGCCGTGACGACTTGCATCAGCACGCCGAGTAGTGTCGCGACAACGACCGCGCCGTTAACGGCCGTGGTGTTCTGGGCGACCCACTTCACGGAGTCGTAACTGGCGGAAGTTTGGGCCAGCGCGAACGCGGCGTGCCAGGAGAGGACGACGCCGAAGAAGCTCATCAGAATCATCGTCCAGAGCCGGTAGAGCAGCACGCCGAACAGCCCGCCGGCGAGGAAGACCGCCCACAGCTCCTGCCCCTGCGGGAACAGCGACTGCGCCGCGAGCCAGAGGCCGGTGCCGCCGGCGACGAACGAGAGGATTTTCGCCAGCTCGATCGCCAGCACGCCGCCGGCGAACGCGAGCAGCAGGCCCATCACGAGGATTTGCCCGCCGGCCGCGCGGCCAGAGGTCATCCCGATGACGCCGGCGAGGGTGGTGAAGCCGAACACGACCCAGAACCGGTGCCACCGCCAGCCGAACCCCCAGAGAAGGAAGCCGACGAGAATGAGGAAGACGCCCGCCCCGACGGACAGCCCCTTGAGTTCCGCGATCACGTCCGGCGAGATGAACGTCATGGCCGATTCCGTGCGGAGGTGCATTCCGAGGCGCACTGAATTTTCAGGCTACAAGCAAGGTACTCGCCCTCACTGTTACTCGTCAAGAAACCTGTGTGCCCTTTCGCCCGGTTCCGGCGAAATACTCGCCGCGGTGTCGGCTTCTCCGTCAGGACGGGACGATCTGGACCAACACGGACCGCGTGCGGGGTCCGTCGAACTCGCACAGGTAGACCCCTTGCCACGTCCCGAACACCGGCCGGCCGTCCTCGACGACGAGCGTGACGCTGCTGCCGAAGAGGCTCGCGCGGACGTGCGAGTCGCTGTTCCCCTCCGCGTGGCGGAAGCCGCGCACGTCCTTCGGGACGTGGTGGTTCAGCCAGAGCAAGATGTCGTGAACGACATCCGGGTCGGCGTTCTCCTGGATCGTGACGCCGGCCGTCGTGTGCGGCACGAACACGACGCAGAGGCCGTCCCGGACGCCCGACTCGCGGACGGCGGCGGCGACCTCGGCCGTGATCTCGACGAACTCGGCGCGGGAATTGGTGGGGATGCTGAGTCGTTTCATGGTGTTAGCGCCTCCCGGACGGGCGACTTTCGGCCGTGGGGCTGTTTTAGTCCGCCGGGTGATTCTCAGCGGGAGTTGATGTACAATCGGCTGCGATGTCCCGCCGCGCGGGACGCCCCGAGGCTCAAGGCTCCCGCCATGTCCAAGATTCTGCTGGTGGACGACAACGACGAGCTGCGGCGGGAGTTGGAGCGGATTCTCGCCGCGGCCGGGCACGCCGTCGTCCACGCCGGGGACGGCAAGGAGGCGCTCGATGCCGCGGCGTTGGACGCCCCGGAGGTGGTCATCACCGACGTTCACATGCCGGAACTGGACGGCATCTCGCTGGTCGCCGCGTTGAAGCAAGAGTTGCCGACCGTACCCGTGCTGGTGATGACGGAGTTCGGCAGCGAGGAACTCGCCGTCCGCGCCCTGCGGGCCGGGGCGTCGAACTACCTGCCGAAGCGGAACCTCGCGCGTGACGTGCTCGAAGTCCTGGACGAACTGCTTTCGGTGGCCGCGTCGCAGGCGCAGCAGGCCGTGTTCCTCGGCCGGATGACGGCGGTGGAGCACGAGTTCGTCCTCGAGAACAACCCGGACCTGGTCCCGCACGTCGTCTCGCACGTCGAGTCAATGATGCGGCAGATGCGGCAGTTCGACGACTCCGCGCGGATGCAGGTGGGCGTCGCCGTCCACGAGGCGGTCACGAACGCCATCGTTCACGGGAACCTCGAAATCAGTTCCGAGTTGAAGGACGGCGACTGGGACGTGTACCACGAAACCGTGGCCCGGCGGGCGACGGATGCGTCCTACCGGGACCGGCGGGTGACGATCACCGTGCGGGCCACCCGCGAGCCGACGCTCCTGATCCGCGTGAAAGACGAGGGGAACGGGTACAACCCGGCGAAACTCCCGGACCCGACCGACCCGGTGAACATGGTGAAGGGCTGCGGCCGCGGGCTGCTGCTGATCCGCACGTTCTTCGATTCGGTAACCCACAACCCGAAGGGGAACGAGATCACGATGGTCAAGCGGGGGAAGGCCGGCTGACGGCCCGTCACCTCGGTAGCGCGGCCGCCTGGTCGATCCAGCCCGTCGCCCCGCCCGGCACTTCGACCTGAACCCATCCGCCTCGCCGGCCGACCTCACGCAGCTCCGCTCCCGCCGGCAGCGGCTCGACGATTCGGGTCGGGTACGTCGGGCCGTTCCCTTTCCGGAGCGTCGTTTCCGCGGACAGGATGATGACCGGGGGCGGGTCCGGGATCGAGACTTGCCACGCCATTACGGCCGCCGCGAGGAACCCGATCAGCCCGACGCCCGCGACCGGGATCGCCCACGGCGGCCGGGCCGTTAGCCGCTTCGCGAGGCCGGTCACGAGCAGCAGGCCGAACACCGCCGCGGCGAAGAAGCAATCCCACGGCGACACGCGATGGCGGAGGCCGTCCGTCGGGTCGGGGCGGACCCGCGACCGCGGGTCGAGCGGGTCGGGATACCGGATCGTCTCGCGGATCGCGCGGAGGTCTTGTTGAAGTTCGGCGTCGTAGGGCGCGAGGGCGAGGCCGTCGTGAATCGCCGCGACCGCGCGGGCCGTGTCGCCGGCCAGGACGTGGGACCGCGCCCGCGCGAGGGCGAGCCGCGGCGTCGCGGGGTAAGCCCCGGCCGTCTCGAACGCGGCCGCGGCCGTCCGGAAGGCGGTGCGGGCTTCGGCCGCGTCCTCGCGAGACGCCACGCCCGCGCGGAACCAGTCCGTCGCACTGCGACCCGCTTCCGCGACACCCGTGCTGACGAGAAGAATCAGGCCCACGGCCGGTGCGATCATGCCAAGCCCTCCCAGCGGAGGACCAACTCGCGGGCCTGCCCGACGACGGACATTCCGCCGTCCGTCGGCCCGCCGAACCGGGCGGCGTCGCACTTGCGAAGAAGTTCCACCACGGCGACCACCCGCTCCTCCGGGACGTTGCCGGCCCGCATCGCGGCCTCCACGTCACTCGGCACGGCCGGGCCAGCGGGCAGCCCGAACCGCTCGACGAGGTAGTTCCGCAGTACCGCCGCCGCCCGGGCCGGCGGGTCGGCCGAGCGCCCCGCGCTCGCCAACCCGTCTAGCGCCCGACGCACCGCGCGGTTCCGACGGAGCGCCGCCAGCCGCGTACCGTCCGGGTACGCCCGCTTCCAAACGGCGACCCACACGACGCCGATTACACTCAAGGCTGCGACGAGGCCCAACCAGTGTCGCCAATCGGGCGGCGCGGGTCGGGGCTTGAGAAGGTCGTCTTCGCTCGGAATCTGGAAGAACCGCTCCGGCGCTTCCAGCGGGACGGGAGCGGCGGCCGACATTTCGCGCGGTCGAACCTTCAGCGGAATCTCGTCGAGGTACTTCGTTGCCAGTTTTTGGCTCGCCGGCGAGTAGTATCCGAAGGGGATTTCGGGCACGGCCGTTTCGCCCGCTTCGCGGGGGTAAAGGCGGTACGCGAACGTCACGCGGTTCGTGTCCGACCCGTCCGGGCCGTTAGTGATCTGTCGGAAGCGAGCCTTGAACGTCGGGAAGCTGCCGAGGTCGGGCCGGCGGACGCGGTGCGGGTTCGCGACGCCGGCGATCGTGAGTGTCAGCGTCACGCCCCCGTCAACCGTCACGTCGGTGGGCGTCGCGGCCCAAGTCACGGCGAAGCCCGGCCCGGCGACGGCGTTGTAGAAGTTCGGGGCCGACTGGTAGATGGCCGGGGCGTCCTCGGCCGCCGCCGCGGGCGCGAACAGCACGACCAATAGTATGGCCCTACCAGTCGCGCACATTCGGCCGCTCCGGTCCCGCCCGCAGTTGTTCGTTCTGTCGCCGGGCCGCCCGCAGCCGCGCCTCCGCCCGGTCGAGCAGCCGGGTCGTGTCCTCCGGGGACAGCTTCTGCGGCGTGGCGTCGTCGCTCACCACGGGGGCGGTCCCCGCGCCGGGTTGTTGCTGGTTCGACCCCGGCGTCTGGGGCGGGTTGCCCTTCGCCTGTTGCGAACCGGGCCGGGGCGTTCGCGTGTTCCCGTTACGTTGTTCCGTCCCGGTCGGGTCGTTCGCCAGCTCCTCGGCGTTCGGCTCCTGCGGGCGGGTACCGGGCGGCTCCTCGTCGAACTGCTCGTTCGGGGTGGGCGGCGTCTGCTCTTTGGCGCGGGCCTCGTTCCAGAGTAACTTCGCGAGTTCGAGGTTGTGCCGGGCGTCGAGCGCGAGTTGGCCGTCCGCCGGAGCCGCGTCCAGGCACTGCTCGAAGCACGACACGGCGGCGCGGAGCAACTTCGCGTCCCCGCCGCGGCTCACGAGGCAGACGCCGCGGTTGTAGAGGGCCTGCACCCGGCGCTGCGGCGGGATCGCCCGGTCCTCCAGGCAGCGGAGGTAATCGAGTTCCGCGCCGCGGTAGTCGCCGAGGGAAAACGCCAGCGTCGCCCGGTTGAACGCAATGAGGCCGGGGTCGTCGCTCCGCTCCTCGGCGTGTTGAAAGAGCAGATCGGCCGCCGCGGCGTCCCCCTTGCGGACCGCGGCGTTCGCCGCGCGTAGGAGATCGACCGGCGTTCCCTGCCGCGGGGTGAAGCCGACCGCCGCGACCGCGCACAGGCTGAAAACGACTCGTCGCATGTTTCGATTGTAACCGCTACCGCTCCCGCCACCACACGAACAGGAGTAACAACCCGGCCGGGGCGAGGAACCAAGCGTACCGCTCCTTCGGCTGCGGCAGCCGCTCGTCGCCGACATCGCGGGTGGCGTTCGACTCGATCTTCGCCCGATGGAATTCGTCGAGCCGAAGTTCCTCGTCACGGGCGGGGAGGTACGCCCCGAGCGATTCGTCCGCGATGGTCTTCGCGACTTCCTCGTGCAGCCGCGTCTGGATCGGCACGCGCACGCCGTCCTTGCCGAGGACCTCCAGTTGCTCGCCGTCGCGAATAATCAAAGATTCCCTCGCCGGGTCGCCGACGCCGACAACGTGAACGGGGACGTTCGCAGCGCGGGAGACGGTGATACCGATTCGCCACTCGCGGTCCTCGGCCGGGTCGTCGCCGTCGGTCACGAGCAAGATGTCCTGAAAGCCGGGGAACCGCGGGTCGTGGGCGGCGACGGCCGCTTCGAGCGCCGCTCCGATCCGCGTGCCGGAAACGGCGTCGTCGTCGGCCGGGCGGGTTTCGGCGGGCGGGACGGTCGCGTCGAGTTCGCCGAGCTTGAAGTCGAGGTGGTCGAAGTCCGTCGTTAGCGGGACGAGCAGCTTCGGCCGCGCCGCGAAGACCACGACCGCAACGCGATGCCCGCCGCGGTTTCGCAGGGCGTCAACCAACTCCCGCGTCCCGGCGACGGCCGCCTGCCACCGGGCCATGCCGCCCCGTACGTCCTCGGCCCACATGCTGCGGCTGAAGTCGAGGACGACGACGAGGTCGCGGCCGACGGCGATGCCGCGCTCCTCGCCCTGGCCCCAACGCGGCCGTGCCACACTCAACGCGAGCAGCAACCAGACCAGGACCAACGCGAATGCTGTTAGCCGATGCGCCCGGTACGGCATCGTCTGAAGGGCGGCGACCGCGCCGAGCCGGCCGAGGGCCGCGAGCCGCCGCTGCTGCCGGCGGCGCGGTAGCCACGCGAGCAAGGTCAGTGCGAGCGGGACGACAGAGAGCCACAGCCGGTCCGGGTGGGCGAAGCGGACGCGCGCCAGGAACTCGCGGGCGTCGTTCAGCCACGCGCCGACACCAGTTTGGAACGCGAGAAGGTCGAGGCTCACGGCACGCGCCTCCAGACCGTCGTTTCCGTGATGACGAGGAGGGCGAGGCCCGCGAACGCGGCGGCCGTCAGCCACGGGAAGAGTTCGTGGTAGCGGCGGTAGTTGAAGCTGACGATCGGCCGCCGTTCCAGTTGGTCGATGGCCCGGTACACATCGCGAAGTTCGCGGCCGCCATTCGCGGTGAAACTGCTGCCGCCGGTGATGTCCGCGACGGCCTTCAGCACCTCGCGGCCGGCCTCCCGTTGGCGGCGGTCCTCCTCGTTCGCGTCCGGCTTCGGCTCGCCGCCGCAGTCGATGGTGTGGACCGTGACGCCGAGGTTGGCCGCCAACTGCGCCGCCTGCCGGGGCGTGAACGGCGCGTCCTGGCCGTCCTTCGCCGCGTTGTGCTCGCCGTCGGAGAGAAGGATCATGACCCGCTTCCGGTCCCCGCCCGCCTTCAAACGGATCAACCCTTCCGCGATGGCGTCGCCGACGTTCGTGCCCGAATCGAGGCCCGCCTCCTTCGGCTTCTGCCCCGCGAGCACGTCCAGCAAGACCGTGTGGTTGAGCGTGAGCGGGCACTCCGTGTGCGGCCACGCCGCGAACGCGACGAGGCCGATCTCGTCGCCGGACCGGCCCGCGAACGTCTCGCCGTCCGGCGTCGTCCCGCCGCCGACGAAGAACTGGAACGCCCGCTTCGCCGCCTCGATGCGGGCAACTGGCGGGCCGTCGGTCGCCCACGGGAAGTCCGTTTCGGCCATGCTGCCGGACACGTCGCAGACGAAAAGGATGGCGATCCCTTCCGTCGGCAGCCGGGTCGAGCGGTCCGGGAACCGCGGCCCGGCGAGCGCCGCGATCGCGCAAAATAGGATCAGCCCGCGCAATCCGGCGGACAGCCACCGGGCCGCCGTCGCCCGACCGGTCGGCAGTCCTGCCACCGCGGCCGCGTACCGCAGCGCGGGCTTCCGGCGGCGCAGCCACCACCAGACTACCAACGGCGCGACCGGCAGCAACGCGAGGAACCACGGCGACGCGAACGACATACCCCCACGATACACCCGCCCGCCGGAACCGGCGAGAATCCTGTTGCATTCGGTTTTCCGAGTCGCTATGGCCGGGTCGGGGAACATCACACCACGGCAGACGCGCTATGTCCACGGCCCGGCGGGTCGCAGGCCCCTTGTTTTGCGCCCATTTGCTCGCATTGGTTACGTTGGCGGGCGGGTGTGCCTACCTGCGTCAAGGGAACGAACCGCCGGACGACCTGCTCCGACGGCCGTGGAAAGAGCCGGGGAGTGAATCCGTCACGCTCCCAGAGACGGACAAGATCGTCATCGACGGGTTGGCCGCGCAATTCGCCGCGGCGACGCCGATTCCCGCCGCCGGACCGCAACGGCCCCTCAACATCCTCGCCCTCTCGGCCGGCGGGAAGTACGCCGCGTACGCGGCCGGCGTGCTGAACGGCTGGACGGCCCACGGCACGCGGCCGGAGTTCGACATCGTCACCGGCGTCAGCAGCGGCGCGATCGTGTCGCTGTTCGCGTACCTCGGGCCACAATACGACGAGAAGCTGAAATGCTTCTTCACTCAGTTCGACCAGGCAGACCTGTTCCGCTTCCGGCCCGTGCGGAACCTCATCCTCCACGGGTCGATGGCGTACCCGACCGGGCTGAAGCGGATCATCGAGGAGGAGATCGACGAGGCGACGCTGGCGGAAATCGCGGCCGCCCACCACGCCGGCCGGCGGCTGTACCTCGCGACGTTGAACGTCCACACGAAGATGCCCGTCTTTTGGGACGTGGGCGGGATCGCGAGCAGCGGTCGGCCCGACGCGCTCGACCTGGTCCGCAAGGTCATGCTCGCGGCGACGGCCGTTCCCGGCCTCCTCCCGGCCGTCGAGTTCGACATCGTCGTGGACGGCGTCCACTACAAGGAACTACACTCGGACGGCGGGCCGGTCACGCAGACGTTCGTGAAGTTCGGCCCGCACCGTTGCCCGCTACCGGGGACGAAGTGGCTGGCCGGGTCGCAGCTCTACTGCCTCGCGGCCGGCAAGATCGACCCGGACCCCGTGCCGGGGCGGATGGGCGTCGTGAAGAGGATCGGGGCCAGCGTCTCGGCGTGCCTGTACGCGCTGTACAAGGTGGAACTCTTGAAGTTGTACGCCCTGTGCGTCACGTCCGGGATGCAGTTCAACCTCGCCTCGATCCCCCAGGACACGAAACTGGACGTAGTCAGCACGCGGATCAAGGCGAGCGAGATGCGACCGCTGTACGACCTCGGGTATCGGCACGCGGTCGAGGGGAACGTCTGGCGGCAGGCCCCGCCGGGGGCGGTCACCGGCGACGAGGTCGAGCCGCGGGCCGGCACGACGTTCCGCACACTCTGGTGAGCGGTCAGTCCCGCGTCTTGCGGATGAAGTCCCAGACGCGGCCGCGGAGCTGCTCCGGCATCGCGTCGATTTCCTTCTCGTCGAGCTTCTTGTCCCCGTTCGTGTCGTACTTCCCGAGAAGTGCCGTGAACCGCTCGGGAATGGCCAGCCCGTCCTTCGGGATCATCGGCTTCTCGTCCGCCTTGAACGGCTCGACGCCCTCGGTCGCCGTATCGACGAGGTACTCGACGTACCCCAGGTGCATCTCGTCAGACGTTTGCGGCCCCCACCGGACGAGCCGCGTCGGGTCCGGGTTCGCCGGATTCTTCTCGCTGTTGTCGTACCAGACGGTGAACGTCAAGGTCGCGCCATTCGGCACACGCACCGGCTCGGCGAACACGTACCGTAGCTGCCAGTTGAAGTCGTAGTGCGGGATGTCGAGGAGCGTCGTCGTCTTCCCGTCCGGCGTTGTCATCTCGTACCGGCACGCCTTGCCGCGGACGTGCATGTGCGGCATTAGCGACCGCACGACGATGTCCGCGGGAACCTTGAGCTTGCCGACCTCCTTGTGATTACCGTCGCCCGGCGGGATGCGGATGCCGGGTTGCATGACCGCCCCGACCTTGACGGCGTGCTTCGGCGGCTGCTTCGCGAACACGAACCCGACGCGGGTTTGGTCCTCCGTCGCCTCGCCGTTCGGCGTGTAGTGAATTTGGAACCGTAGCGTCGCCCCCTTCGGCAGCTTGCGGGCGAAGCCGGGCGGCAGGACGACATGGCCGTTGCCCGGCACGTAGGCGGCGAAGTAGCCTTGGCGCTCGTCGTCCACGTTCGTTTCGACTCCGACCCGCGCCCCGGGGAGCAGCCGGCCGAGGCCCTTCTTCGGGATGACGTGAACGAGGACGTGGTGGACGACCGCCTTCGCCGTCGGCCGTACCTCGTAGGCTTCGACCCACTTGTCCTCGTCGAGGTTCGTCTCGACGATCACGTTCTGGTACGGCATCGTGCCGGTCGCTTTCACGGCGATCGGCTTCCCGATCTGGAAGATCGCGTCCGGCTTGCCGATCTGCCACTCGGCCGGCCACGCCCGCGGCCGCGGGGCGTCGAACTCGTTCCCCTTGGGCAGGTCGGACTTCAGCCACGCGAGCAGGTCGGCCTTGTCCGCCGTCGACAGCGAGCGGTCGTTCACGAACGGCGAGTGCTCGCCCGCGTTCGGCTCGGCCGCGAACCACGGCGGCATCGTCCCCTTGTCCACGACCTTGCGGATCGTGCCCTTGTGCGACACCACGTCGTCGTAGGATTCGAGCGCGAACGGCCCGACGCCGCCGGCCCGGTGGCACGTCTGGCAGTTCTCTTGAACGATCCGCGAGACGCGGTTGTGGTACGTCACCGCCGTCGTGGCCGTCGGCTTCGCCAGGTCGAGGCTGCACCCCGGCGCGGTGGTCGCTTGCACGTCCGGCTTCTTTTCCGCGAGCAGGGAATCGAGCGCGTTCTTCAGGAAGTGCGTCTTCGGCGCGTCGAGTTGGTAGCCGACGCCGTACTGGTCATCGACGGCCCCGCGGTACACGACCGTCCGGGCCGAATCGAGGACGACGACTTCCGTGGTGCTGGTGAACCCGAGCGTCGCGGCGAGCTGGCCGTTGGTGTCGTGGACGTAGCGGCCCTGGAACGGGTTGGTCGGCTTGTCGGCCTTCGTCGGGTTCACGAACAGGAACGCGACGCCTTTCGCCGCGTAGTCCTTTTCGAGCGAAGCGAGCGTCGGCGCGAACTTCTTCGAGACGGGGCAGGTCGTGTTCGTCACGGCGACGACGAGCAGCTTCTTCGCGGCCGAGTCGCCGAGGTTCCCCGCCTTCCCGGCCAGGTCTACGAACCCGGCATCGGGGACGAGCCGGCCAATGCCGCCGTCCGCGGGGCGGAGTGGCTTCGGCGCTTCCTTAACGGAATCCGCCGCGAAACCGCTCGCGGCGGCGAGGAGAAGAACGGCCAGCGGTCGCATGTCATGGCTCCGGGTCTTGGGATGCCTGAAGAACACTCTACGCGAGGATTTCTTTCACGACATTCCCCTTCACGTCGGTCAGCCGGAAGTCGCGGCCGGCGTGTCGGTACGTCAGCTTCTCGTGGTCCAGGCCGAGCAGGTGCAGCACGGTCGCGTGCCAGTCGTGGACGTGGACCTTCCCTTCGACCGCCTCGTGCCCGTAGTCGTCGGTCTTGCCGTGGACGAACCCGCCCTTCACGCCGCCGCCGGCGAACCACATCGAGTACCCCTTGCTGTTGTGGTCGCGGCCGTCCGTGCCCTGCGCGTACGGCGTGCGGCCGAACTCGCCGCCCCAAATCACGAGCGTGTCCTTCAACAGCCCGCGCTGCTTCAGGTCCGCGAGCAGCCCGGCGATCGGCTTGTCCACCGCCTCGCAGTTGTTCGCGAGGTCTTCCTTCAGGTTGCGGTGTTGGTCCCAACCGCCCTTCGTGATCTCCACGAACCGCACCCCGGCCTCGACCAGCTTACGGGCCATGAGGCACTGCCGGCCGAACCCATCGGTTCCGCCGCCGCGCCGCCCCCCGAACCCGCCGCGGTCGCCGCCGGAGCCGATGCCGTACAGCGCGAGCGTCGCCTTCGATTCCGACGCGATGTCGAGTGCCTTCGGCAACTCGGCCTGCATCCGGAACGCGAGTTCGTAGCTCTCGATCAGCCCCTCGACCCCGGGGTTCTCGCCGGTCTTCGCCAGGGCGTTCTTGTTCATCGACTGAATGAAATCCAGTTGGTCCCGCTGTTCCTTCGGCGTCTGCTTCGGGTTCTTGATGTTCTCGACGCTCGCGCCGCCGCCCCCGCCGCCGTAGGGGCCGGCCGCGCCGCCGATCTTCGTCCCCTGGTAGATGGCCGGGAGGAAGTTGTTGGCGTAGTTCGCGGGGCCGCCGTTGTTCGCCGGCGGGGCGATCGTGACGAACCCCGGCAGGTTCTCGTTCTGCGTGCCGAGGCCGTACAGCACCCACGACCCGAGGCTCGGCCGCGGGAACTGGAACATCCCGCAGTGCATCTGCAGGAACGCCTGCGGGTGGTTCGGGATGTCCGTGTGCATCCCGTTCATCACGCAGAGATCGTCGGCCTGCTTCGCCAGCTCCGGGAACAGTTCCGAGATCGGTACACCGCTGTCGCCGTGCTTTTTGAACTTCCACGGCGAGCCGAGGAGCTTGCCGCCGAACAGCCGCCCGCGGCCGCCGCTGTAGTTCTTGCCGTCGTCGGCCGTGAGCTTCGGCTTGTGGTCGAACGTGTCCACGTGGCTCGGCGCGCCTTCCATGCACAGGAAGATGACCCGCTTCGCCTTCGCCGGGAAGTGCGGGGCCTTCGGCGCGAGCGGGTTGCCGGCCTCCCGCGCGGCCGCTTGTTGCGCGAGGGCCGCGAACGCGAGGTAGCCGAATCCCGAATTCGTCGTCTGGAGCATCTGTCGTCGAGTGAACATGTCGGACTCCGGTAGGAGGTTTAGTTTCGCATGAGGAATTCCGCGCTGCCGAACATCGCCTGGCAGAACGCCGACCACGTTTCCTTCTTCGAGTGCTTCAAGGCGTACTTTGCGACGAAGTTCTCGGCCGCGAGTTGTTCCTTCCCGTTCGGCGTGCGGCCGAGGAACAGCCGGTACGCCTCGCGGATTCGCTGGCTGTCGGTGTTCGTCTTGGCGAGCAGCTTCGTCGCCGTCGCCTCGGCCTCGCGGAGGACGAACGGGTCGTTCATCAGGAACAGCGCCTGCGACGGCACGGTCGTGTTCGTCCGGTCGCCGACGATCAGGTTCGGGTCGGCGGCGTCGAACAGGGCCATCGCCTCCGGCAGGTTGTCGCGGACGATCGGCAGGTAAACCGAGCGGTGATTGCTCTCGGCCGAGGCCGGCGAACCGAACATCCCCGGCCGGCGGGCGACGGCGTACCCTTCGCCGGCGGAATGAACGGGTGACCCCTTCGCCGGGCTACGGTCGAGGTTGCCGCTGACGGCCAGGATCGAGTCGCGGATCACTTCCGCGTCGAGGCGGCCGGGCGTCATGCGCCACAGCAGCGTGTTGTCCGGGTCGGCCTCGTGGTTTGCCTTGTCGAACGTCGTCGCCAGCTTGTAAGCGTTCGTCGTCACGAGTTGGCGGATCAGTTTCTTCGTGCTCCAGCCGTTCTCCGCGAACGTCACGGCGAGGTGGTCGAGCAGCGCCGGGTTGCTGGGGGCTGCGCCGGTCGTGCCGAAGTTGTCCGGCGTGGCGACGATTCCGCGGCCGAACAGGTGCAGCCAGACGCGGTTGACGTACACGCGGGCCGTCAGCGGGTTGTCCTTCGACGCGACCCAGTTAGCGAGTTCGAGCCGCCCGCTACCGGCCTTGATCGTTGGTTGCTTGTCGGTCAGCACCTGTGGGACGCCGCGGGCCACGACCTCGCCGGGCTTATCCGGCTCCCCGCGCTGGTAGACGGGGCTATTCGCGGCACGGTAGCGGTCCCGCGTGCCCATCGCCAGCCGCTTCGGCGTGCCGTCGGTTTCGTACAGGTTCACCCTCGCTTCGAGCGTCGCAGTTTGAATCCGAAGGCGAACGCCGTTGACCGACAGGAACGAGTCCTGGATGCTCTTCTTTTGCAGGTCCGCGAGTTCGTCCTTCAGCCCCTTGAGCTGCTTCTCCAGCCGCTCGCGCTCGGCCGGCGAGATCGGCTTCAGGCCGTCGCCCTTCTCGGACTTCGGCAACGTGATGAGCGGCGACGGGTGCTGGCCCTGCACGGCCCGGATCGTGCCGTAGCACGTCTCGGTGCTGCGGAAGATGCCGGCGAGGGCGTAGTAGTCCTTCGTCGGGATCGGGTCGAACTTGTGGTCGTGGCAGCGGGCGCACGCGGCCGTTATGCCGAGGAACGCCTGGCTGAACACGTCGATCTGCTCGTCCGCGAGGTCGAGTTCAAACTGCAACCGGTTTCGCTCGTTGAGCGTCTTCGTGCCAATGGCGAGGAACCCGGTGGCGACGGTGTTCTCCTCCTTGTCGGCGTCGTCCTTCGCGGGAAGCAGGTCGCCGGCGAGCTGCTCCTTCACGAACTGGTCATACGGCTTGTCGGCGTTGAACGCGGCGATGACGTAGTCGCGATACCGCCACGCGTGCGGGTAGTTGAAGTTGACGGACTTGCCGGTCGATTCCGCGTACCGGGCCACGTCCAGCCAATGGCGGCCCCACCGCTCGCCGAAGTGCGGCGACGCGAGCAGCCGGTCCACGACCTTCTCGTAAGCGTCCGCCGACTTGTCGGTCACGAACGCTTCGACTTCCTCCGGCGTCGGCGGCAACCCGGTCAGGTCAAGGTACAGGCGGCGAAGCAGCATCGTCCTGTCCGCCGCCGCGACCGTTTTCAACCCCTTCGTCTCACGACCTTTCTCGATCAACGCATCGACTTCCTTACTGACTCCTGACTCCTGACTCCTGACTCCTGCTTTCCGCGGCGGTTGGAACGCCCAGAACTGTCGGCCCTTCTCGATGTCGATCTCGTGCTTCGCGACCTTCGCCCCGTCGCGGGGGTCCGGCGCGCCCATCTTCACCCAATCCTTGAAGTCCTCGATCACGGCGTCCGGCAGCTTCTTCTTCGGCGGCATCTGCCGCTCCTCGTCCTTCGTCGTCAGCACGTCGATGAGCAGGCTCTTGGCCGGGTTGCCGGGCGCGATCGCGGGGCCGGTGACGCCGCCGGCGCGGAGGCCGTCGCGGGTGTCGAGCGTCAATCCGGCCTTGATCTTCTCGCTGTCGGTCGCGTGGCACTTGTAGCACTGCTCGACGAGGACCGGCCGAATCTTCGCCTCGAAGAACTTCACCTGCTCGGCCGTCGGCTTGTCGGCGAATGCCTTCGCCGCGGGGTCCGGCCGGGCCGCGTCGTCCTTCTTCTTGAACGGATTGAGCCGCGGCTTCTTGGCGTCCTGGGCCGCGAGCGGCAGGGCGATCACGACGGCGAGAAACAGCGGGAGCTGGAGAAGTTTTGCAGGCATGGCCGATGGTCCCGGTGCGGACGTGGACGCGATAGCACTCTAAACGCAGGACGCGCCAAATTATTACTCTCACGGTCGGGAAAACTTCGTGAGAGCCGGCGGGCGGGCGGTTCATATTCAATCTTCACGCCCGGCAACACACCAGGAGCTTCCCCCGTGCAAACCCGACCACTCGGCAACAGCGACCTGCACATCACGCCCATCGGGTTCGGAGCGTGGGCCATCGGCGGTGGCGGGTGGGCGTTCGCCTGGGGGCCGCAGGACGACAAGGATTCGGTCGCCGCGATCCACGAGGCCATCGACCTCGGCATCAACTGGATCGACACCGCCGCCGTGTACGGTCTGGGGAAGTCGGAGGAGGTTGTCGCGAAGGCACTGGAGGGCGTGAGGAGCCGGCCCTACGTGTTCACGAAATGCGGCCGCGTGTGGGACGAGACGCGAACCATCGGCAAGCGGCTGAAGGCTGACTCGGTCCGCCGCGAATGTGAGGCGAGCCTGATGCGGTTGAAGCTCGACGTGATCGATCTGTACCAGGTCCACTGGCCGGAGCCTGACGAGGACGTGGAGGAGGGGTGGGCCGAGGTCGCGAAGCTGCGACAGGAGGGGAAGGTCCGCTGGATCGGCGTGTCGAACTTTAACGCGAGCCAGATGCAGCGCGCGGCGAAGGTCTCGCCGATCACGTCGCTCCAGCCGCCGTACTCGATGATCCGCCGCGAGATCGAGGCCGAGATTCTGCCGCACTGCCTGAAGGAGAATATCGGCGTCATCGCCTACTCGCCGATGCAGTCCGGGCTGCTGACTGGGACGTGGACCCGCGAGCGGATCGCCGCGCTGCCGGCCGACGATTGGCGGAAGGAGAAGAACAAATGGTTCCAGGAGCCGCTGTTGTCCAAGAACCTGGCGCTCGTCGAGTTGCTGAAGCAGATCGGAACCGCGGCCGGGAAGTCGCCGGGCGAGGTGGCTGTCGCGTGGGTGTTGCGTCACCCGGCAGTGACGGCCGCCATCGTCGGCTCGCGGAAGACCGGGCAATTGAAGGAACTGATGGGGGCCGCCGACTGGCGATTGTCGGCGGCGGACGAGCATCGGATCGAAGAATTCTTGAAGCGGGAAGGAATCTAATTCACTCTAAATCCAGCCCCGCGCCGAAGCCGTTCGTCATCTCCGGCGGCATCGGCGGGGTCTTCGGCTGCTCCTTCACCGGCGCGGCCGGACGGCGGCGCGGGGCTTCCTCCCGTGGCTTCGGCTCGCGGGCGGGTTCGACCGGCGCGGCCTTCGTCACCGATTTCGCGATTTCGGCGACCGGCGCGGCCTTTGCTATTGGCTTTGCGATTTCGGCGACCGGCGCGGCCTCGGCCGGCTTTGCTGCCACCCGCGGCCGGTACGTCGGCACGTCGTTCAAATCTTCGGCCGCGTCATCGTCGGCCGAGGTCGCCGGCAAGGGCTTTGCCGGGCGTTCCGCCCGGCCGCGGCCATCGCCCCGGCCTCTGCCCCGAGCGTTCCGCCCGCCGCGGTCCCGGCCGCCGTCCTTCGCCGCCGCCGACTCCTCGCGTTCCCGCTTCGGCGTCTTCGGCTCGTTGCCGAACCGCACGACCACATACGTCCCGCTGCTCTTGCTCTTCTCGATGTCGAGTAGCCCCTGCTTCTGCGCGTCCTCCAGCAGTTCGCTGAACGTGTTGTACCCGTAGTACCCCTCGTTGAACGACGGCTTCTTCCGCTTCATCGTGTCCTTGACCATCGACGAGTAAATCAGTTCCTTGTTCTCCCGCCGCAGGGCCAAGAGCGAGTCCATCAGGAGCGAGAACATCTTCTGCTTCTGCTCCGACACCGACTCCGGCACGGCCGGCTTGATGACCTGCTGCTCGCGCTTCAGGTCCTCGTAGTAGATGAACTCGTCACAGTTGTCCCGGAGTAACTCCGACGTGGCGTTCGCCAACCCGAGGCCGATAACGTGCTTGCCGAGTTCCTTCAACTTCGACACGAGCGGCGAGAAGTCGCTGTCGCCGGAGACGATGCAGAACGTGTCGATGTGATCCTTCGAGTACGCGAGGTCGATCGCGTCCACCACGAGCCGGATGTCCGCGGAGTTCTTGCCCGTCTGCGACCGCTTGGGAATCTCGATCAACTCGATGGCCGCCTCGTGGAGCGGGCCGGTGTACGTGCCGAACCGGCTCCAGTCGCAGTACGCCTTTTTGACGACGATCTTCCCCTTCTCGACGAGCCGCTCGAGGACGCGGGTGATCTCGAACCGGTCGCGGCGGCCGTTGAACCCGTGGGCGAGGTTCTCGAAGTCGATGAAGACCGCGAGGGCGTGCTCTTTTTCTTCGTTCCGTTGTGTCTTCATTGGGGGTGCGGTGAAGGGAGGATTCGTTGCTGGGTATTGTGCGAACCGGGGGCCGGCTTCGACAACCGAAGTTTCCGCGGAATGTCCGGACGGCGGGGATGCCGCCGGTCGGCGGCGCGGGTAAAGCTAGAGGCAACGCGGCAGGCTTTCCCGAGCCGCGGACACCCCTTGAACGAGCGCAAACATGGCGACGCACTTCGATCTGGCGGGGCAGGTGGCGGTGGTGACCGGCGGCGGGCAGGGCATCGGCGAGGCCGTCTGTCGGCGGCTCGCGGCGGCCGGGGCGAAGGTAGGCGTGTTCGACCTGTCCGCGGAGAACGCCAACCGCGTCGCGAAGGACATCAACGGCGTCCCGATGGTCGGCGACCTTACGAAGGAGGCGGACCTGGACCGGGTGTTCGGCGAGGTCGTGAAGGCGGCCGGGCCGGTGAGCGTCCTGGTGAACAACGCCGGCGTCGCGAGCCGCAAGGGGCGGGACGTGCCGATCTGGGAGAGCGTGCGCGAAGACTGGGAGTACGTGATGAACATCAACGTCACGGGCCTAGTGCTTTGCTGCAAGGCGGTCCTGCCAGGGATGATCGAGAAGAAGTACGGGCGGATCGTCAACATCGCGAGCATCGCCGGGAAGGAGGGGAACCCGAAGATGGCCCCGTACTCGGCGAGCAAGGCGGCGGTCATCTGCCTGACGAAGTCGCTGTCGAAGGAGCTGGTCGGGAAGGGGGACATCTGCGTGAACAGCGTCGCCCCGGCGGTGATCCAGACGCCGATCCTCGACCAGCTCGACCAGGCGCAGATCAACATGATGCTGAGCAAGATTCCGCTGGCTCGGACCGGGAAGCCGGACGAGGTGGCGAACCTCATCCACTTCCTGAGCAGCCGCGAGTGCAGCTTCACGACCGGCTTCTGCTTCGACATCAGCGGCGGCCGGGCGACGTATTGAGCCGGTGACGTTTCAGCCCGCGGGCCAGCGCCGCGGGCAGGAACGGCCCCTTGTACACGAGTCCGCTGTAAACTTGGATCAAGTCCGCGCCCGCGCCGATCATCGCGGCCGCGGACGGCACGTCGTCGATTCCGCCGCAGCCGATAAGCATCACCCCGTCACCGGCGTGTTTACGAATCTCGGCGACTCGCTCTCGCGATAGCTCGCGGATCGGCCGGCCGCTCTCGCCGCACGGCAGGCCGGTCGGCGAGGTCGCGGCCCGCGTGTTCGTCGCGATCACGCCGACCGCCCCGGCCGACAGGCACGCGTCGAGTACGGCCTTCAACTCGTCGCCGCCCAACTCCGGGGAGAACTTTACGAGCAGCGGCTTCCCGCCGATCACGCCGCGGACGCCCGCCACGAGCTTGCCCATCGCCTCAGCCGTCTGAAGCGCCCGCAGCCCGGCCGTGTTCGGCGAGCTGACGTTGATCGTAACGAAGTCCGCGTGCGGGGCCAGCTTCTCCCCGACGACTGCGTAGTCCTCCTCGGCCCGCTCGTTAGGCGTGTCCTTGTTCTTGCCGATGCTAATCCCGAGGGGGAAGGACGGTCGGAACTTCAATTTCGCGAGTCGGGCCGCCACGACATCCGCACCGTCGTTGTTGAACCCCATGCGGTTGAACAGGGCCTGCCGCGGCACGTCCCGCCACATGCGGGGCTGGTCGTTGCCGCTCTGGGGCCGTGGCGTGACCGTGCCGAGTTCGACGAACCCGAACCCGCACGCCCACCACGCGGCCGGGGCGACGCCGTTCTTGTCCATCCCGCCGGCGAGGCCGACGCGGTTCGGAAAAGTCAGCCCCGCGAGCGAGACGGGATCGTCGCATCGGGTGAACGTGTGAAGCAGCCGCGCGAGCGGCGGCAGTCGCGAGAAAAGGGCGGTCGAACGAAGGGCGAGGTTGTGGGCGGTTTCCGCGTCGAGGGAGAAGAGGATCGGCCGGAGGAGTTGATACGGCATTCAACACGATCTCTTCGAGGCTTTTCATTTTGCATTTTTCATTTCGACTTTTGCATTGGTTCAGTCATTTCCTGAACCAATGCAAAAGTCGAAATGAAAAATGCAAAGTTAAGTGCGACCGGTTAGCTCTCCATCAGCAACCGGATCGGGTCGCTGAACAGTTGGGCCAGCCGCGTCGTGAACCGCGCGCCGTCGGCCCCGTCGATGACGCGGTGGTCGTAGGTCAGCGACATCGGCATCATCAGCCGGGGCACGATCTGGCCGTCCTTCACGACCGGTTGCAGCGTCGATTTCGACAGGCCGAGGATCGCGACCTCCGGGTAGTTCACGATCGGCGTGAAGCTCGTGCCGCCGATGCCGCCGAGGTTCGTGATCGTGAACGTGCCCCCGCGCATCTCGTCGATGCTCAGCTTGCCCGTGCGGGCCTTGTCGGCGATGGTCGCCACGTCCACGGCGATGTCCCGGATACTTTTCTTGTCCGCGTCGCGGATGACCGGCACGACGAGGCCGCGCTCCGTGTCCACGGCGATGCCGATGTTGAAGTACTTCTTCAGGATTAGCTCGCCGGCGTTCATGTCGAAGCTGCTGTTGAAGTGCGGGAACTCCTTCAGCACGGCGACGACGGCCTTCACCGCGAGCACCGTCCAGGTGACCTTCGCCGCACCCTTCGGCGCGGTTTCCACGGTCCGTTTCCGCCCGGCCTCCAGGTCGGTGATGTCCGCGATGTCGTTCTGCGTGACCGTAGGCATCGTCCGCACGGCGACGGTCAAATTCCGCGCGATGGCCATGCGGATGTTCGACACGGCCTTCTTCTCGACCTCGCCGAACTTCGCGAAGTCCGGCAGGGCCGGGTGCGCAAAGCTGTCCGCGACGGTCCCGCCGCTCATGGCAGCGCCGCCGGGCTTCTTGGCTTGCCGTTCGGCCTTCACGAACGACTTCACGTCGTCGAGCGTGACCCGCCCGCCACGGCCGGTCGGCTTCACCTCCGCGAGCGCGACGCCGAGTTCGCGGGCCAGCCGCCGCGTCGCGGGGCCGGCGGGCGTCAAGTCTTTCTTCGACGGGGCCGTTGCGACGGCGACCGGGGCCTTCGCGCTCGTGCTGCCGTTCGCGGACGCGGCCTGTTGAACGGCGGCCGTCGGCTTCACTCCGGAATCGCTCATCGCCGCGGGCGTCGAGCCGCCCGACGCAAGTAGCGTCAGGACGACCTTGCCGACCGGAATCTTGTCGCCGGTCTTGACGTGGATCGCTTCGACCGTGCCCGCGGCCTCGACCGGGACTTCGACGGCGGCCTTGTCGGTCTCGACGGCGAGGACGGCCTGCCCGGCCTTGACGGCGTCCCCGGCCTTCACCAGCACGCCGACGACCGTGGCCGAGTCGATGCCCTCGCCGAGAGCGGGTAGCGCGAACTCGACCTTTCCGGCCGGTTGTTGCGCGGCCGGGGCCGCGGGCGGCGGGGGTGGAGACGCCTTCGCGGGTTCGGCCTTCGGAGCAGCGGCCGGAGCCGCACCGCCGCCGGTCAGCGTGAGGATGAGTCCACCGACCGGAACCTTGTCGCCGTTCTTGACGTGGAGTTGGCCGACGACGCCATCCGCCTCGACGGGGACTTCGACGGCGGCCTTGTCCGTCTCGACGGCGAGGACGGCCTGCCCGGCCTTCACGGCGTCCCCGGCCTTCACCAGCACGCCGACGACCGTGGCCGAGTCAATCCCTTCGCCGAGGGGGGGAAGACGAAATTCCATGAGTGTCTCGTTCGGTGTGGGTCGTTAAACCGTCCACGGGGCCGGGCGGTTCGGGTCCACGCCCAGGTCGGTGATCGCTTGCTTCACCAGCTTCCGGTCGATCTCGCCGCGGTCGGCCAGGCTCGTCAGCGCCGCGATGACGACGTGCTCGGCGTCCACCTCGAAGAACCGGCGGAGGTTCTTCCGCGTCTCGGACCGGCCGAAGCCCTCCGTGCCGAGGGCGAGCAGCCGCGTGCCCTTCGCGTCCTTCAGGAACGGGCTGAGCGTGTCCGGCAGCACCCGCAGGTAGTCGCTGCTGGCGACGATCGGCCCCTTCGTGTCGCCGAGGACCTGCTGCACGTAGCTCTTCTTCGGCTGCTCGTCCGGGCGGAGGCGGTTGCGACGCTCGACCTCCAGCGCGTCCTTGCGGAGCATCTGGTAGCTCGTCACGCTGTAGACGTTGCTCGCGACGCCGTACTTCTCCGCGAGGATCGCCTGCGCCCGCAACACGTCGTTGAGGATGACGCCGCTGCCGAGCAACTGAACCTCGTGCTTCGCGTTCGGCGGCGTGACCGACTTGTACTTGTAGATGCCGCGGACGATGCCTTCCCGCACATGCTCGCCGGGCATGGCCGGCATGTCGTAGCTCTCGTTGTAGATCGTGAGGTAGTAGAAGCACTCCTCGTTGCGGACGAACATGGCGTTGATGCCGTCCTCAATGATGACGGACAGTTCGTAGGCGAACGCCGGGTCGTAGGCCCGGCACGTCGGCACGGTCATGGCCATCAGGTGGCTGTGCCCGTCCTCGTGCTGGAGGCCCTCGCCGTTGATCGTCGTCCGGCCGGCCGTCGCGCCGAGGAGGAACCCGCGGCAGCGGCTGTCGGCGGCGGCCCAGATCAGGTCGCCGACCCGCTGGAACCCGAACATGCTGTAGTAGATGTAGAACGGGATCGTGTTCACGCCGTAGGTGCTGTACGCCGTGCCCGCGGCGATGAAGTCGGCCATCGCCCCGGCCTCGTTGATCCCCTCCTGGAAGATTTGGCCGGTCGTGCTCTCCCGGTACTCGGTCAACGTGCCGCGGTCCACGGGACGGTAAATCTGCCCGGCTGTGTTGTACATGCCGACGGCCTTGTACAGCGGCGGCATCCCGAACGTCTGCCCTTCGTCCGGGACGATCGGCACGAGCAACTTGCCGACGCTCTCGTCGCGGAAGAGTTGCTGCATCAGCGAAACCCAGGCGAGCGTCGTCGATTGGCCCTTCGTCTCGCCGTCCCCACCGCCCGTGCCGCCCCGCCGCTCGACGTACAGCTTTGCGAACAGGTCGTGGCTCGGCGGCTGGCAGGGCGTGAACTTCGTATTCCGGCTCGGCGTGTACCCGCCGAGCGCCTTCCGCCGCTCGTGAAGGTACTTCACCTCCGGGCTGTCAGCGGCCGGTTTCCAGAACGGGCAGTCCTCGAGTTTGTCGTCCGGGACGGGAATCTTGAACCGGTCGCGGAAACCGCGGACCTGGTCCGTGCCGAGCATCTTTTTCTGGTGCGTCGTGTTCTTGCCGACGCCGCCCTCCCCAGGGATTTCATACCCCTTCACGGTCTTCACGAGGATGACGGTCGGTTGGCCCTTGTGCTCGACGGCCGCCTTGTACGCCGCGTGGACCTTCACCGGGTCGTGGCCGCCGCGCTTCAGCCGCGAGAGTTGCTCGTCGGAGAGGTGCGAGACCATCGCCTTGAGTTCGGGCGTGTTGAAGAACTGGTCGCGGATGAAGACCCCGCGCCGCCGGCCGTGCTCTTCGTAGGAAAGGAAGACCTTCTCCGATACTTCCTGCGCCGTCCGCATGTCCTTACCGACGAACTCCTGGTACTCGCCGTCAACGACCTCAGCCATGCGGCGGGCGAGCGCCCCGGTGTGGTCGTTCTTGAGTAGCGCGTCCCACTCGCTGGCCCAGATGACCTTGATGACGTTCCACCCCGCGCCGCGGAAGATGCCTTCGAGTTCCTGGATGATCTTGCCATTGCCCCGCACCGGGCCGTCGAGGCGTTGCAGGTTACAGTTGATGACCCACGTCAGGTTGTCGAGCTTGTCGCGGGCGGCGAGGCTGATGCAGCCGAGGCTTTCGGGTTCGTCGCACTCGCCGTCGCCGAGGAACGCCCAGACGCGGGCGTCCCCGGCCGTCGTCGAGAGGCCGCGGTCACGCAGGTAGCGGTTGTACCGGGCGTGGTAGATGCTCATGATCGGGCCGAGGCCCATGCTGACCGTCGGGAACTGCCAGAAGTCCGGCATCAGCCACGGGTGCGGGTAGCTGCTGAGACCCTTTTCCGCCTGTAGTTCCTGCCGGAAGTTGTTGAGGTGCGTCTCGGTGAGTCGGCCTTCGAGGAACGCCCGGCTGTACGGACCGGGGGCGGCGTGGCCCTGGTAGAAGATCACGTCGCCGGGGTGGTTCTCGGTGTACCCGCGGAAGAAGTGGTTCCAGCCGACCTCGTACAGCGTCGCGGAGCTGGCGAACGTGCTGATGTGGCCGCCAACGTTGGTTTTCTTGTTCGCCCGCTGCACCATTGCCATCGCGTTCCAGCGGACGGCGTTCTTAATCTTGCGTTCCAGTTCGCGGTCGCCGGGGTAGGTCGGTTGGTCTTCGGCGGGGATCGTGTTGACGTAAGGCGTCTGAATGCCGACGCCGGTTTTGACCCCGGCCTTGGTGGCGATCTGGGCGAGCGTGTCGAGCAGGAACTTCGCCCGGTCCGGGCCGGCGTGCTTGATGACGGCTTCGATGGAGTCCCGCCACTCGGCCGTTTCCTGCGGGTCGGTGTCAGCGGTCACGGCGGGGAGGTTGGCGAGCGTTTCCGGGTTCGCGAGCATCGAGTGACCTCAGGGAACGGCCCCGCGAACCCGACCGGCCGCCGGGCGCTTGTCGCCGGACGAGGGCCAACCGGGTTCGGGGTGCGAGCTATGCAATTGTAGACAATCGAGATTTATTCGACCGAGGCCCGCGACACCGGGTTCGACGGGGATCGCGCGGGCGAGCGGCCGGGGGTGGTTTCACCGCGTTGAAATCCCCGATAGGATAGGGGGATAGCACGGCCCCGTCCACACGACCCCGGCCACCCCCCGCCATGACGCGCACCCTCGGCTTGCTCGGACTTCTCACCACGGCCTTCGCCGTGGCCGCCGACGCCCCGAAGCCGATCCCGGCAAGCGAAATCACTCTCGAAAACGCGGCCACTGTTTCCGACGTGCTGGCCCGGATCGACCGGCAAATGGCGATCAAGGTCGAACCCGGCGTCCTCGACCCGAAGGCGAAGTTCGCGTCGGCCGGACCGACGCCGTTCTGGAAGCTACTCGACCGCATCGCCGCCGACACGAACACTCGGCTCGTCGTGAACGGGTCGAGCAAGGCGATTTCCTTCGCCCCCGGCCGACCGGCGACGGCGGCGAGCATCCACGGGGCATTCCGCATCGCATCGGCCGGCGTGACCGCCCGGACGGACGCCGCGGACGCCGCGACGTACACCCTCGCGCTGGACGTGCAGTGGGAGCCGCGGTTCCCCGTGTTCCGCATCGACGCGCAGCCGCGGGTCACGGCCGCGGCCGACGACCGCGGGCAGAAGCTGAGCGCCCCGACCGCGTCGGTGAAGTCGGCGGTCGTCGGGTACTCGCACACGACCGACGTGCGGATCGACGGCCTCACCCGCGAGGCGAAGCGGATCGCGAAGTTCGCGGGCGAGTTCACCGTCACGGCCGCGCCGAAGATGCTCGCGTTCGCGTTCGACGATTTCGCGAAACTGCCGGCCACGAAGGAGATCGACGGCGTGAAGGCCACGCTCGCGAAGATTCTGAAGCGGGACGAGGTGTGGGAACTCCAGCTCACCGTCGAGTACCCGGCCGCGCCGCCGAGCTTCGAGAGCTTCGAGTCGTGGACGAACCGAAACGCCATCCGCCTCGTCGCGCCGAACAAGACGCAGGCCATCGAGGTCGAGAACTCCGACGTGACCGCGACCGGCCGAACTGTTCAAGCGGCCTACCGCTTCCTCCACAAGAACGTCGATTTCACCAACCGCAAGGGGTGGAGCGTCGTCTACGAGACGCCCGCGCCGCTCGTCGAGTTCCCCGTCCGCTTCGAGCTGAAGGACATCAAGCTGCCGTGACCCGCCGCACCGCGACCGCCATCGTGTTCCTCGCCCTCGGCACGGCCTGGGCCGCCGACGGGCCGGAGTCGGCGAACGTCCGCGGCGAGTCCACGACGACGCGGAAGCGGCTCGTCGAGGCCGAGCAGAAAGTGCTCAAGGGCAAGGCGGCCGAGGCCATCGACGACCTCCAGCGCGTTCTCGACGACGCGGGCGACGACCTGGTGACGGCCGACGGCAAGCAGTTCCTCGCGGCCCGGCAGTACGCGCATCAGTTCCTGGCGAAGTTGCCGGACGCGGACTTAAAGCGCTACCGCGACCGCGTCGAGGAACCGGCGGCGAAGCTGCTCGCCGCGGGCCGCTCGCGGGCCGATGAGAGGCCACTACGCGAACTGGTCGCCCGCTACGCGGTCAGCCGGCCGGCGGAAGACGCGATCCTGCTGCTCGCCGACTTTGCGTTCGAGCGGGGCGAATTCGCGGCGGCGGAACTGTACTGGCGGCGGCTGGTCCCGTACGGCGAGGACCGCTACCCGTCGCCGAAGTCGGACGCGGCGCTGCTGAAGGCCAAACTCGTCCTGTCGGCGTTCTACCGCGGGGACCGGGCCGGTGCCGCGAAGCTACTGGAGGCATTCGAGAAGGATTACGCGAAAGCGACGGGCCATCTAGCGGGGAAGACCGGGAACCTGCTTGAAACGCTCGTGACGGTTCTCAACCAGCCGACGGCTGTGCCGGGAACGACCATCGGCGAGAGCCGGTGGGCGGCGCTTGGCGGGTCGGCTTCTCGCGACGGCCGGGTGAGCGGGCCGTTCCCGCGGCACTGGCCGAGCCGCCCGACGTGGAAGACGCCGATCCCGCAAGTCGCGGGCGGGAAGGGGGGCCGACCGCCGAGCGTCGGGGCGGTCAAGTCGCTGGCGTTTCATCCGGTCGTGATGGGGTCGCGGGCCTACGTCGCCGACGCGGGGCGCGTGATCGCGTTCGATCTGCGAACGGGGACGCCGGAGGTCGTGTTCGACGGGAAGACAATCGACCGACCGCAAGTTCCCGCGGACCAGTTGCGGCTCCCGTCGCCGGTCGATGCCGACTACTCGCTGACGGCCGCGAACGGGCGGCTCTACTTCCGCTACGGCCTGCCGGACCTCTTCCCGCTGCCGGAGGACGACGAACAGCCCGTCACGAAGCCGAGCGTGTTGGTCTGCCTCGTGCGCCCGCCCGGTTCCGCTGCTGACGCCCTGCCGTCCCAGATTCTGTGGAAGCGACTGCCGCCGGTGGACGCGGCAATGCCCGCGTCGTGGGAGGGCGCGCCGGTCGTCGTCGGCGGGACGGTGTTGGCCGCGTTCGTGCGGTCCGACGGCGGCCGGGTCGTTCACGCCGTCGCGTGTTATCGCGATGATTCGGACCGCCCGGCGTGGGTCGCCGACGTGTGCGAGGAGTCCACGGCGAGCGGGCGGACGCGGCACGAACTGCTGACACTCGCCGGGCGGAACGTCGTGTTCTGTTCGCACTCCGGCGTCATCGCGGCGGTCAACGCCGACACCGGCAAGCACGCCTGGGCGTACCGTTACCCGCGGGTCCGACGATACCCGGCGGACGGCCGCCATCGCGACCTGTCGCCGCCGGTCGCGGCCGACGGCCGCGTGTTCGTCGCGCCGAACGACGCGGATCAGCTGTTCGCGTTCGACGCCGAATCCGGGCGGTTGTTGTGGCAGGACGGGCCGATCCTCGTCGATCACTTGATCGGTGCTTCCGCCGGGAAAGTCGTCGCGACCATCGCCGGGCCGCAGCGTGGCATCCGCGGTTACGACACGACGACGGGTTCGTGCGACGCCCCGCTCGGCTGGCGGAACCACGACGACCCGTTCCTGCCGTCGTTCGGCCGCGGCCTGCTGAGCGACGACACGATTCTCTGGCCGACGGCCGCGGCGCTCTACTCGATCCGCCTCGTGGACGGCACGGTCGCCACGCAGCCGCTCCGCGGGCCGCACGGCAACCTCGCGTTCGCGAAGGGCGTGTTGCTCGTGGCGACGCCTACGGAGGTCTGGGGCTACGTCCACGACACCGACGACGCGGAACCGCCGACCCCGCCGTTGCCGAAGTTGCTCGGCGCGGCCCCGCCCCTGCCGAAGGCCGATGAACCGGTACGAGTCGAGTTGCCTCCACGGATTCAACAGCCCGCGAAGCTAGAACGAGTTTCGGCCGCCGCGGAGGGACTGAGCGTTAACCTCTGCGACCCATACCGCGACGCGGACAACGTCCGGTACGTCCTCCGGCGAACGGCGAAGGAAACGCAACTCGTCGATTCCATCGGGAACGTGAGGCGGTTGAACGTCGGTTCGTCCGCGGTTCCCGTCTTCGCAGGGAATCGCGTCTTCTTCGCGGACGCGCGTTCCGTCACGATCGTGAACCTGAAGTCGGGCGCGACCGAACGTGTGTTCGGCCTGCCCGACTCGCTGCCGGACATCACGCGAGTCCTGCCGCTCGACCGGTTCGTCGTCCTCGTCCTCGGCCTGCACCAACTCGTTGCCGCCGACCTCGACAACAAGTCGCTGTTGTGGGCGCTCGATTCCCTCAGACGGAATCGGTTGCAACCACACCCGATCGAATCGGCCCCGCGGTTCGGCTCCCTGACGGCGTTGGAGAACCAACTCGCAGTGCAGCTCTCGACCGGGGCGTGGTGGGTCGTCGATTGGCAGACGGGGAAGGTGGTCCGCGAACATGCGGCCGCGGACCGCCCGTGGCGGTCGGACCCGGTGTCGCTCTCGGGGAATCGGATCGTCGTCGCCGAGGGCGCGAGCCGCGTTTCGCTGTTCGAGAACGGCCGCCGCGTGTGGGACCACGACGCCGGACGGGAAGTGAGTTTGACCGGCGACCCGGCAGAGCTGCGTCACGCGGCCGACAGCCTCTTCGCGTTCGTCCACCGGAATCACGGGACCGAGATCGAGCTGTTGAAGCCGACCGACGGCAAACCCCTCTGGGCTTCCGGCCCGGCGCTCGTGCGGGCGAACGCCATCGACGTGAACGCGACGGATGCCGACCAAGAGCGGCTCTACGTCCCGGTCGCCGACCGGCTCGTCGCGTTGAAACTCGACACCGGCCGCGAGGCGTGGGACGTGCCGCTCCCGTACCCGGCCCGGTGGCGGGCGGTCGCGACGGCCAACGCACTGCTCGTCTTTCCACGCGAGGCCGTTGCTTTCAAACCGGCCTCGGTCCTCGCCTCGTTCGCGCGGTACCCGCACCCGCGGCGGGCGTTCGGCCTCCTCGGCACGGCCGCGGCCGAGTATTTCCACCGAACCGTGCCGCTGTTGCTGGTTGACCCGCGAACCGGGCGGCTACAACAAAGGTTGGACCTGCCCGCCGGCGGACTGGTCGCCGTGGATGTTACGGCCGATGGCGTGTACGTCGCGGCCGGCGGCGCGATTTATCGACTTCAATAACCCCCTCGAGCAACCCATGTCGGACGAACCTCAGCCGTTGACCCTGGAACCGGACGTGATGGCCACCGCCGACCGGCTCCGCAGCGGCTGCCAGCGGCTCCTCGCCGAGTGCGGCAAGATCATCGTCGGCCAGAACGACGTGCTGGAGCAACTCGTGATCGCCGTCCTCGCCCGCGGGCACTGCCTGCTCGTCGGCGTGCCGGGGCTGGCGAAGACGCTCATGATCCGAACTCTCGCGGACGGCATGAACCTCTCGTTCAGCCGCGTCCAGTTCACCCCGGACCTGATGCCGACGGACATCACCGGGACGGAGATTCTGCAGGAAGACAAGGCGACCGGCGGGCGGACGTTCCGGTTCGTCCACGGGCCGATCTTCGCGAACATCGTGCTGGCGGACGAGATCAACCGCACCCCGCCGAAGACGCAGGCGGCGCTACTCGAAGCGATGCAGGAGCGGCAGGTCACGGTCGCGGGCGTGAAGCACAAGCTGCCGGAGCCGTTCTTCGTGCTGGCGACGCAGAACCCGATCGAGCAGGAGGGGACGTACCCGCTCCCGGAGGCGCAGCAGGACCGGTTCATGTTCAACATCCGCGTGGACTACCCGGACGAGGACGAGGAGTTCCGCATCATCGAGGCGACCACGTCCGCGAACAAGGCGAAGGTCGAGCGGGTAATTTCCGGCGAGGAACTGCTCGCCATGCAGGAGTTGGTCCTGCAAGTCCCGGCCGCGGAGTACGTGATGCGGTACGCGGCCCGGCTCGTCCGCGCGACGCGGCCGGGCGAGACAACGGCTCCCGTTCCGGACTTCGTGAAGAAGTTCGTGAGCTGGGGGGCCGGGCCGCGGGCCGGGCAGAGCCTCATCCTCGCCGCGAAGGCGCGGGCGCTGTTGCACGCGCGGACCTACGTGGCCCTCGAAGACGTGAAGGCCGTCGCCCCGCCGGTGCTACGGCACCGCGTCCTCACGAACTACAACGCGGAGGCCGACGGCGTAACCCCGGACGAGATCGTTCGGCGGCTCTTGGCCGTCATCCCGCGGGACGGCGAGAAGACATGACGCCGCTGCCGCCGGACATCCTGGCCCGCATCGACAAGCTCGAACTCGAAGCCCGGCAGGTGGTGGAGGGCCACCTCGCCGGCCGGCACAAGAGTCCGCAGTTCGGGTTCGCCGTCGAGTTCGCCCAACACCGCGAGTACGCCCCCGGCGATGACATCAAGCACCTCGACTGGAAGGTCTACGGCCGGACGGAACGCTACCACCTCAAGCAGTACGAGCAGGAGACGAACCTCGTCGCGTGGATGCTCGTGGACGCGAGCGAGTCGATGCGGTTCAAGTCTGGGGAGAGGTCGAAGTACGACGTGGCTTCTTCCGCAGCCGCCGCCCTCGCTTTCCTGACGCTGCAACAGACGGACAGCGTCGGCCTGGTGTCGTTCGCGGACGGCGTGCGGCACTTCCTCCGCCCGTCGGCGCGGGCCGGCAGCCACTTCCGCGAGTTGCTTAAGCTGCTCGCCGACGGCCCGACGGCGGCCGCCGCGAACACCGGCGCGGTCCTCGACGAGGTCGCCGGTCGGCTCGGCCGCCGCGGGATCGTGTTCTTGTTCAGCGACCTGCTCGACGACGTGGGGCCGCTCGTCGAGGGGCTACGCCACCTGAAGTTCCAGAAGCACGAGGTCGTCGTGTTCCAGGTGCTGGACGCGGCGGAACTCGACTTCCCGTTCCGCCACCCGACGCTGTTCCGCGGGCTGGAGAGTTGGCCGGAATTGAGTACCGACCCGCTTTCCGTCCGCGAGAGCTACCTCGAAGAGTTGAACAAGCACCTCGCGGAGATCGAGCAGGTCTGCCGCACGCTGGAAACGGACTACGTGCGGCTGCGGACGGACGCCGACCTCGGCCACGAACTCGCGGTCTACCTGCGGAGCCGCGTCCGGAAGTGAGTACCCGGTACTGAGTACACAGTACCCGGTACTCGGTTCGGAGTACACGGTAGCCCGTGGCGAGGATCAGCCCACCGGCACGAATTTCACGCACACGGGGCTGCCTACCTTCACGACGCTTTCGGTCTGCTTCGCAAGCCCGGTCTTGTCGTCCATCCTGAACACGCGGACGGTGTGCGCGTCTTGGTTCGCGATCAGCATCCAGCCGCCGGTCGGGTCGATGTTGAAGTTCCGCGGGATCGCGATGTCGCCGGTGACGTGCCCGGCGGCGGTCAGCTTGCGGTCCGGGCCGACCTTGAACGCCGCGATCGTGTTGCCCACGCGGTTCGAGACGTACACGAACTTCCCGTTCGGGTGCAGGATGCACTCGGCCGTCGAGTTGTTCTTCACCGGCTCCTTCTGCGTGGACAGCGACTGCACCACCTCACTCGTGCCGCCGGCGAGGTCGAGTTCGATGACGTTGACGGTCGAGTCGAGTTCGCCACAGACGTAGGCGAACTTGCCGTCCCGCGCGATGGCGATGTGCCGCGGGCCGGACCCCGGCGGCGTCTTGATGTGCCCCTTCGCCGCGGCCACCGCCCCCGTCGCCGGGTCGAACGACCACACCCAGATGAGGTCCACGCCCAGGTCCACCGTCAGCGCGAACTTGCCGGTCGGGTCGAAGAACGAGCAGTGGGCGTGCGGCTCCTTCTGCCGGGCCGGGTTCGGGCCGCTCCCCTTGTGCTGGGCGAACGTCGCGTCGCCGCCGTCGAGCGAGCCGTCCTCGTTCAACTTGATGATCTTCGTGCTGCCGCCGCCGTAGTTCGCGACGATGACGTACTTCCCGTCCGGGTGGACCGAGACGTGACAGGGTCCGGCCCCGCCGCTGAGCGCCTGGTTCAGCTTCGTGAGTTTGCCGGTCGTCGCGTCCAGGCCGAACGCCACGACCGGGCCGCCGTCCTTCCCGCCGCCCTCGCCGACGGCGTAGAGGAACTTGCCGTCCGGATGCACGGCCAGGAACGACGGGCTGCCCAGCTCCGCCGCCACCTCCGGCTCGCCGAGCGCGCCGGTCGCCGCGTCGAACTTGCTGCGGTAGATGCCCTTGCTGCCGCCCTTGCCGCCGGTGTACGTGCCGAAGAAGACCCAGTAATTCTTCGCGTCCGCCGCGTGGCCGAGCGATGCCGTGGCAGCGAGCGCCGTCGTGCCGAGGAGGAAGGTGCGTCGGTCGATCATGAGAAACTCCGGGAAGAGGAGGGTGAAGCTAGTTTTCCGCCGGACGAACGATCATAATGTTCGCGACCGTCCGCCGAAACCCTCTTCCCGATCGTGGAGCCAAATATGCGGTGCCTTGCCCTCGCGGTTGTCTTCTGTTCCGGCCTGTTCGCCTACGCCGCCGACCCGGTGAAACCCGCCGACGGATGGACAGACCTACTCAAGTCCGGGGCCGACACGCCGTTCAAGAAGGTCGACGCCGGGTGGAAGTTTGCCAACGAGGTGTCGTTGGAAAAGGATAAGAACGCGCGGCTGAAGCCGAGCGGCGACGGAGACGTTTGGGTGAACGGCGATAAAGGGCGGCTGCCGGACCTCGTCACGAAGCAGAGCTACAAGGACGTGGAGGTTCACGTCGAGTTCATGCTAGGAAAAAACTCGAACTCCGGGATCAAGTTCCACGCCCTCTACGAAATCCAGCTCCGCGACACGGCCAACAACAAGGGCGATCTCACCGGCGACGACTGCGGCGGCATCTACCCGAAGGCGGAGGACAAGCCGAAGTACCGCCACCTGGACAAGGGCATCGCCCCGAAGCTGAACGCCGCGAAGCCGGCCGGTGAGTGGCAGACGCTCGACGTGGTCTTCCACTCGCCGCGGTTCGACGAAAAGGGGCAAAAGACGGCGAACGCGAAAGTGGTGAAGGCCACGTTGAACGGGAAGGTGATTCACGAGAACGTCGAACTGCTGCACCCGACCGGGGCGAACTACGTCAAAAAGGAAGTCGCGACCGGTCCGTTCATGTTGCAGGCCGACCACGGCCCGGTGGCGTTCCGCAACGTGAAGATTCGCGAGGTCAAGTAGATCGTTTCCGATTTTTCCGGGCGATTCCCGCCGAACTGATCTAGTCAAGGCGTGACCGCGAGGGTATGGCCCCCACTTCACACGACTCGATGCATCCGTTTCGGGCAGGGGGACGCCATGACGGTTCGCCATCTGATCCGCCGCGCGTGGCTGGCGGCATTCCTCACCGGCGTCGGCGCGGCCGGCGTCTCGGCACAGTCGAGCGACCCGCTGCCGTTGCCGCCGCTGCCCGGCGCGACGCCGGTGGCCCCGCCCGCCGCGGAAGGACTGCCGCCTCTGACGCCGCCCGCGACGGCCCCGGCCGTCGCCCCGCCGCCGCTCATCCCGGCGACGAACACGACGCCGAGCGTTCCGCCGCCCGCGGCCCCGGCCGTCCCTCCGCTCGCGATCGAAACTCCGAAAGCCGCCCCGGTCGTGCCACCACCGATGACGGTCGTGTCGCCGGTCACGGTCGAGGTCAAGCCGCCGGTCGCGGCCACGATCGCGCCGAAAGTTCCCGCCATGCCTCCCGCCGTCGTGCCGATGATGTCGCCGATGCCGACGGCCGCGCCGGAACTGCCGCCGATGGTGATTCCGTCCGAGGCGAAGGCGGTTTCGACGCAAGTGACCGCCGTGCCGCCGACGAACCCGATGGCCCCGCCGGCGGCCCCGACGTTCGAGACGCCCGCCGCGAAGGCGGCCGTGGCAACGAAGGCGGTCACCGAAGTGAAGATGGGCAAGCCCGCCATCGACGGCCTCGCCGCGTACTCGATGATGCTGACCGAGGCGAAGCTCGCCTACGGCAAGGTGGCCGACTACTCCGGCCACGTCATCCACCAGGACCGCGTTCGGGGGAAGCTGACGCCGGACCAGACGGCCGAAATCCGCGTGAAGACGAAGCCGGCGAGCGTGTCGCTCCGGTACGTCGCGCCGAACGCGATGATGGGCCTCGAACTCGTCCACGTCGCCGGCCGCAACGTCGGCAAACTCCGGTTGAAGCCGGCCGGTTCCTTCGGCCCCGGTGGGTTCCTCAGCGTCGAGCTGACCGACTCCCGCGCCACGGCCCACACCCGCCACCTCGCCACCGAGGTCGGCATCGGGCCGATGATCGAGATGCTGGAAAAGAACCTCGTGATCGAGCAGCGACTCCGCAACGCGGTTCAAGTAGGGGTCGCCGAGTACACCTACGCCGGGCGGCCGGTGACGCGGTTCGAGGTTTACACCGACCGCGCTCACGCCCTACGGTATGCGTACCGCACGGTCGTGTTCGTGGACAAGGAGACGAAGCTGCCGATCCGGATTGAAGCCTACGACCAACCGACGGTCAGCAGCCCCGCGACCGGCGACCTGCTGGAGTCGTACAGCTACGTAAACCTGAAGTTCAACCAGGGCCTCGGCGACGCCACTTTCGAGAAATGATGATTCTCAACCACCGAAAGCCCACCCGTCGCTTCGACGGGTGGGTTCGTCATTTCACACCCACTTCATCACGACGCCCAAGTACTCGTCCTTGTTCTTCAGCAGCCCCTCGTAGGCGTCGCCCAACTGCTCCGGCGTGATCGTGTGCCGGACCAACCCCGCGAGCGACAGCCGCCCGTTCGCGAGCTGCCGGAGCAGCCAGTGCTGGGCCTTGTGAATGTCCCACGCCCCGTTGAGGCGGATGTGGGCCGGCTCGAACAACATGTTCCCGTGCGCGCCGCTCACCTCGATGTACCGGCGGTGCAGGTCGTCGTAGAAGTTCACCTCCTTCGCGATCCCCCGCGGGCTGCCGACGACGATCACCTGCCCGGCGTCGCACGCCAGGCTCATCGCCGTGGGAATCGCGGCCGGAACGCCGGTCGCGTCCACGATAATTTCTGCCCCCTTCGTTCCGAGGGCCGCGGCCAATTGCTGCTTCACGTCGCCCGCCTTCGGGTCGATCACGTGGTCGATCCCAGCCGCCTTCACCGCGTCCCGCCGCATCGCGACCTCGTCGATGCCGACGACCGGCGACGCGCCCGCGGCCATCAGGCAGCGGCTAGCGAACTGGCCGATGATGCCGAGGCCGAGGACCGCGGCCGACCGGCCGAGCGTCAGCCCGGCCCGGATGGACGCACCGAGGCCGTACCGCGCGATGCACGCCACCGCCGCCTTCTCGAAACTCAAGTCGTCCGGCATCTTCCAGACGCGGCACCGCTCGTGGCCGACGGTGAACAGCTCCGCCGACGCGTGGTTGCCGGGAAAGCTCACGCGGTCGCCTTCCTGGAAGCCGCCGGGGAAGTCCTTGCCGACCTTCAGCACCCGGCCGGCGGCCGAATAGCCGGACCGGAACGGAAACTTCCAGTCCGGCATGTTCGGGTCCTTCAGCCACTGGTGCGACCCGGTGTAGACGGCCAGCTCCGTCCCGGCACTGATGCCGGAGTATTCGGCCGCGACCAGGATTTGGTTCGGCCCCGGTTCGGGAATCTCGACCTCGCGGACGCCGACCTTGTACGGCTCGAGAATGACCGCCTGACGCGCCTTCATGGGATGCCTCGGGAGAGTGTCTCGCGGGCGAATTCTAGCGGTCCCCGACGAAACGGCAGCGGCACGGCTAGAATCAGCGGTAGCCCCTCCGAGGACGCACCATGTCCCGCTTCCTGGCCCTCGCCATCGGTTCGATGCTCGCACTTCCCGCGGCCGGGCAATTCCGGCCGGACCTCTCGACCGACCTGTCGCGCGGGTTCGGCGGCGTCTCGTCGGACCAGTTCTACCAGTCGCAGGTTCAGCACGCGGCAAACCAGTTGCTCGCGGAGTTGAACAGTGTCCGCACGGAAGTGTCCCGCCTCCGCGAATCGCTGGCCGTGAAGATGGAACTGAGTCGCTTGGCGGATCAGGCGGTGCGGGACGCGGACGCGCTCCGGCGGCTGGCGGCGACGACCGCGGACAAGCGGCGACTGATCCGGGCGGACGAACGGGTTGATGCGTCGGTCGATGCGTTCATGCTGCGGGCGGGGCAACTGTCGGCCGGGTCCACGAACCTCTCGACCGCGATCACGCGGGCGCAGTACGCGGACCAACAGCTTCACGCCGCGCTCGGGTTTGAGGACGGCGCGGGCGGGCTGACGCAGATCGTCCGCACGGCGTCGGCCGTCGTCGATCAGACGACGCAACTGCGGCACGTCGCGTCGAACAGCGTGGACGCCGTCGGCTACACGCGACAACTCGACCGGCAGGTACGAGCCTTCGGGATCACTGTCGATCAACTCCGGCGGAGGCTCGAAGGCGGCGGCACGCTGCAGGCGGCCGTCACGGACTACCAGCAGGCTTCGCAACAGTGGGCGAACATCTCGCCGAGTCTGGCCCAACTCGCGACCGATGCGGCGGTGCGAATCCAGATCGCCCGCGTCGAGAGCTTGTTCCGGCAACTGGGCGACCAGTTGCAAGTCGGCGGCGGGCCGGACCCGAACCAGCCGGGCTTCGGGTTCCTCACCCGCGGCATGTTCGCGGTCGGGGCCGGAGAAGGGGGAGGGCCGCGGGTGTGCGTATTCGGCCAGATCGGCGATGCGCCGCTGTTCGACTTCTTCGCGTTCGACCCGAACTACCGCGGCGGCGTCCGCGTGGCCGTCGCGGACCTGAACGGCGACCGCATCCCGGACATCGTGGCCGCCCCCGGCGGGCCGCGGCCGGGGCAGCGCGGGATGCCGCCGCTGGTCCGCGTGTTCAACGGCCGCACGCTCGGGCTGATGAGCGAGTTCCTGGCGTACAACGCCGACTGGACAGGTGGGTTGTTCGTCGCCGCCGCGGACCGCACCCGGCAGGGGCGGGCGATCGTCGTCACCGGGGCGGACGTGGGGGCCACGTCGCACGTCAAGGCGTTCGACCTGCGGACCGGGAAGGAACTGTCGAGCTTCAACGCCTACGACCAAAATTTTCGCGGTGGCGTCCGGGTCGCGCTCGGCGACGTGGACGGCGACGGCCTACCGGACATCGTGACCGCGCCGGGGCCGCAGCACGTTCCGCAGGTCAAAGTCTTCGCCGGGACGAACGGCCGCGTCCTCGCCGATTTCCTGGCCTACGACCAGAACCACATCGTCGGGGCGTGGGTGGCGACGGCGGACATCACGAAGAACGGCCGGGCGGACGTGATCGTCGGGCCGGACGTGCAAGGGAGCGGCGTCGTCCGCGTGTTCGACCCGATCCGCGGCCGGAAGCTCGGCGAGGTGGCCCCATACCCCGGCAAGTTCCGCGGCGGCGTCCGGGTCGCGGCCCACGACGTGAACAGCGACGGCGTGCTGGACATCGTGTGTGCGCCGGGGCCGGACTACCCGGTCCCGGTGCGGGTGTTCGACGGCCGGAACTCGAAGCCGCTGGTGGAGTTCTACCCGTTCGAGCGGACGTTCGGCGGCGGCGCGTTCATCGGGGCGAAGTAACCTGACTTCCGAAGTCCGGTTTCGACTTCGGAAGTCGATGCGGCGCAGTTGCGATCCTTACCTCCCGCGGGTGCAAGTCCCGTTCGACTTCCGAAGTCGAAGCCGGACTTCGGAAGTCAGGCTTCTTCCTTCCCCCACACGCAGACGCCGAAGCCGTTGAGGTCGAGGTCCTCGCCCTTCTCCTCGTCGCCGGGGCCGCCGCGGTCCATCGACAGCCGGAGGAATAGCCAGAACGCCGACTTCTCGCCCTTGTGGTCGTACCCGTTCGCGTCCACGTCGCCCTCGATCAGCCACCGCCAGGCCCGCTTCTCGTTGTTCGCGTCCACGCCCTCTTCCTGCCACCCCTTCAGCACGCGGGCCATGTTCTGCACGGCCGCCTTCCATGCCTTCGACTCGGAGACGTGCAGCCTCAACTCGTCCGGCTCCTTCTCCAGCTTCGCGTTCGGCAGGTTCACGACCGCCTCGAACAGCTTGTGTTCGAGGGCCGAGCAACGCCACGGCGACCAGAGGTAGAACGTGACGCCGGGGGCGTCCATCGTCAGCCCGTACAACTCGACCTGCATCGAACGTCTCGCTTTCCCGCCGCGGGCGGTCTCATCATGTGTATCCCGCAATCTAATCGCGGCGGCCGGTCACGGAAAGGCGCGGCCGCGAACCGTTTTCAAACTCGTATCTTGTCTACGGTCCGTTTCCCCTACCGGAGTCGATTTTCCGTGAGTGAACAGGGAAGTCCGCGGTTCGTCCCGCTCCGGCTATGCGTGATGATGTTCCTGCAATACGGGGCGCTCGGGGCGTGGGTCGTGCCGCTGTCCGGGTGGCTCCTCCGGCCGGCAGAACTCGGCGGGCTGGGATTCAGTTCGCAGCAGACGGCCGCCGTCTACGCCACGATCGCGGCCGGCGGACTGATCGCCCCCTTTTTCACCGGGCTGCTCGCGGACCGGTTCTTCGCGTCCGAGAAGCTCGTCGGCTCGATCCATCTCGTCATGGTCGTGTGCATGGTCGCGGCGGGAAAGATCGGCCGCGAGTTCTCCGGCCCGGCCGCCGATCCTAGCGTGGCGTTTCCCGCCCTGTTCGCCGTGCTGTTCGTGTACTGCGTCTCGTGCGTCCTCGCGATCACGGTCGGGAACACGCTCGCCATGCGGTCGCTGCCGAACCCGCAGAAGACGTTCGGCCTCGTCCGGCTCGTCGGCACGTTCGGGTGGATCGTGGCGTGCGTGGTCGTCGAGTTCTTCTTCGTCGCGGACTCGGCGGATATCTTCCACGTCGCGGCCGCGTTCCATTTCGTGCTCGGAATTCTGGGGTGGAAGCTGCCGCACACGCCGCCGAAGGGGAAAGGCCGGCCGATCGTCGAGGTGATGGGCCTGCCCGCGGCGAAGTTGTTCCGCGACCCGTCGTTCGTCGTGTTCGCCGCCGTCGCGTTCTTCACCCAGGTGATGCAGCAGTTCTACACCGTGTTCGCCATGCCCTACGTGAAGGACCTCGGCATGAAGGAACCGGGGGCGATGCTGAGCATCGCGCAGGTCGTCGAGATGGGGTGCATGGCCTTGATGCCGGTGATGGTCGGCCGGTTCGGGCTGAAGGCGACGATGCTCGTCGGCATGGCCGCGTGGGTGCTGCGGAACTCCGTTCTCATGGCCGGCGGGCTGCCGGCCATCACGGCCCTCGCGCTGCCGATGCACGGCGTCAGCTACACGTTCTTCACGATCGTGGCCGCGCTGTATATCGACAAGGAAGCGCCGCCGCACCTGCGGGCCGGAGCGCAGGCCCTGCTCACGTTCGTCTCCGGCGGCCCCGGCACGCTCGTCGGGTCGGTCGTGAGCGGGTGGGTCAAGGACATCAACACGGTCGGGGCGGTCACGGACTGGTCGGCCGTGTGGCTGGTCCCGACGGTCGGGTGTGTGGTGGCGATGGTGGCGTTCATCTTCCTCTTCCACGAACCGCGGACGCCGCAGCCGGACGTGGGCGAACACACGCCCGAACTGCGGCCGGAGAACCCGTAGATGGCCCGGTTTTTCAAGTACAAGTCCGTCGCCGACCTGGAGGCCGAGAACGCCCGCCTCGGCATCGACCTGCGGTTCACCGACGACCTGTCGCCGCTCTCGCAGCCCGTCGCGGTCGGTTCCCGCACCGTCGGCAACCGGTGGTGCATTCACCCGATGGAGGGCTGCGACGGGGAACTCGACGGCACGCCGGGCGAGCTGACGTTCCGTCGGTACGTGCGGTTCGGCGGCGGCGGGGCGAAGCTCATCTGGGGCGAGGCGTGCGCCGTCACCGCGAGCGGGAAGATGAACCCGCGGCAGATTTCGCTAATTCCGAGCACGAAGACGGCATTCGCGAAGCTCGTCGAAGAAACGCGGAAGGCCCATCGCGAATCGGTCGGCGACGACTCGGACTTACTCTTCGGCATTCAGCTCACCCACTCCGGCCGGTACAGCGTGCCGCGGCCGATCATCGCGACCCACGACCCGCTCCTCGACCCGCGGACGACCGCCAACAAGGCGACCGGGGCGAAGGTCACGGCCGATTACCCGATCGTGACCGACGACGAGCTTAAGCGGCTCGTCGATGACTACGTCGCGGCGGCGAAGCTGGCGGTCGAAGTCGGGTTCGACTTCCTCGACGTGAAGCAGTGCCACCGGTACTTGCTGAGCGAACTGCTCGGCGCGCGGAACCGGCCCGGCCCCTACGGCGGCAGCTTCGAGAACCGCACCCGGCTGGCCCGCGAAATCTTCACGGCGATCAAGGCAGTTGTTCCGAAGAACGTCGTCATCGCGACGCGGATGAACGGGTTCGACAGCATTCCGTTCCACAAGGGCGACAACGACGACGGCACGCCGGACGCCTGGGCCGCGCCGCTCGCCAACGGCTGGGGCATGAGCGAAACCGACCCGTTCACCCCGGACATGACCGAGCCGATCCGCTGGGTGCAGGACATGCGTAGCCTCGGCGTCGATCTCGTGAACATCGCCCTCGGCAACCCCTACGCGCAGCCGCACTTCGGCCGGCCGTTCGAGTACCCGCCGCCGGACGGGTACGAGTCGCCGGAACACCCGCTCGTCGGCGTGGACCGGCACTTCAAGTGCGCCGGCGCGATCCAACAGGCGAACCCCGGCCTCGCCGTCGTCGGCACGGGGTATAGCTACCTGCAAGAGTTCTTCCCGCAGGCCGGGGCCGCGAACCTCCGCGACGGGCGGATCACGTTCGTCGGCGTCGGCCGGGCGTCGCTGGCCCAACCCGATTGGGTGAAGCAGCTCGCCGAGCACGGCAAGATGGACCGCAAGCGCGTCTGCCGGACGTTCAGCTACTGCACGGCCTTGATGCGCGAGAAGAACCACCCGATGGGCCAGTACCCGACCGGCTGCCCGCCGTTCGACAAGGAAGCCTACGGCGACATCTGGAAGGAACTCCAAGACCTCAAGGTGAAGAAGTAACCTTTCCCCACACGAGACGCCGCTCATGCGATCCAACCCGATCAAGCAACTCCTCCGGGCCGGGAAGCCGGCCGTCGGGACGTGGCTGTCCCTCGGCAACATCACGGCCGCCCGGTTCCTCGCCCGCAGCGGGCTGGACTGGGTCTGCGTGGACATCGAGCACTCGCTCGTCGGCATCGAGACGGCCACGCACATCTTCGGCAGCGTCGCCGACGCCGGGGGGATCGCCTTGGCCCGCGTTCCGGCGAACAAGCACGATCACATCAAGCGCGTTCTCGACAACGGCGGGCACGGCATTGTCGTGCCGATGGTCTGTTCGCGGAAGGAGGCGGAGGACGCGGTGACGGCCTGCCTCTACCCGCCGCTCGGAACCCGCAGCGTCGGCGGCAGCGTCCACGCCCTGAACTGGAACGCCACGCCCAGCGACTACTACGCGAAGGCGAACGACGAAATCGCGATCATCCTTCAGTGCGAACACATCGACGCGGTGACCGACTTCGACAACATCTACTCCGTCCCGGGCATCGACGCCGTGTTCGTCGGCCCGAACGACCTGATGGCGAGCATGCGCAGCGCCGACGGTAAGCCGCCGTCGCCGGAGGCGTTCAACAAGGCGCTGGCGGACATCCTGGCCGGCAGCAAGCGGATCGGCGTCCCGGCCGGGATTCACACGTTCAGCATCGACGACGCGAAGAAGCGGATCGCCGAGGGGTGGCAGTTCATCGCCGTCAGCAGCGAGCTGAAGTTCATGGCCGACGGCGCGAAGGCGGTCGTGGACGGCCTCGGGCTGGGGAAGGGCGGAGGCGACCTGGCGAAGTATTGACAAAGTAGTAGGCACACTCCGTGTGCCGTCTGCTGTCGGTCGCAGCGGCTCGGACGAACTCTCTGGGAGCATGAACGAGACGGCACACGGAGTGTGCCTACTACTATGCCCACGAATTTCGCGATGGCCCCCGAACCGATTCGGTGCTATTCTCTCTCTACTCCGAAAGGTGAACTATGACTGCAGCCGCCGCAACCCGTTCGACCGTGACCGCCGCCGTGGCGGTTGCCGTCGTCGTTGCGGCCGTTGCCGTCCGTTCGCCGTAATCCGGGGTCGCGAGTCACTGAAATCGTGCCGACCCCGGAGCAACCCTCCGGGGTCGGTTGCATTTCCTACCACCGAAAGGGTCGTGTCATGCCGCCAGAGTTGCCGTTGTCGAGCCGGTCCCGCCGGACGGCCGATTCGCCGATCACCTACTTCATCCAGAAGGCGATGGAGACGCCGGGGCTGATCTCGCTGGCCGCCGGGCTGGTCGATGAGTCGGCCTTCCCCAGCGAGGAGGTCGCGAAGGTCGTCGGCGAGCTGCTCGCGGACCCGGCCACGGCGAAGGCGGCCCTCCAGTACGGCTCGACGCAGGGCCTGCCGCGGCTCCGCGAACTCGTGTTAAACCACGTCTGCGAGGCCGACGGCGTGAAGCCGGGCGACCTCAACCTCAGTCCGGCCGACGTGATCTTGACGACCGGCTCGCAGCAGATGCTCTACCTGCTCGGCGAGGTGCTGCTCGAACCCGGCGACATCGTGATCGCGGAGGCCCCGTCGTACTTCGTCTTCCACGACAGCCTCAAAAGCCACGGCGTAAAGGTCGTCACGATCCCCATGGACGCGGGCGGGCTGAAGATGGACGCCCTGGAATCGACGCTGGAAAAGTTGGACCGAGCGGGTGACTTGCCGAAGGTGAAGCTCATCTACACCGTCGATTACTTCCAGAACCCGACCGGCCTGAGCCTAGCGGCGGACCGACGGCCGAAACTGGTCGAGATCGCGAAGCGGTTTAGTAAGAAGCAGCGTATCTTGATCCTCGAAGACGCGGCCTACCGCGAGCTGCGGTACGACGGCGACGACCTGCCGAGCGTGAAGCGGTTCGACCCGACGAACGAGTACGTCATCTACACCAGCACCTTCTCCAAGCCGTGCTCGCCGGGGCTGAAGACAGGTTATTCGCTGGTCCCGCGCGACCTGGTAGGCCCGATCTGCAACTTGAAGGGCAGCCACGACTTCGGTTCGACCAACCTCGCCCAGCACGTCCTGTGCAAGTTGTTGGAGTCGAGGGCGTTCCACAAGCACGTCGAGAAACTGCGGGGCGTGTATCGCACCAAGCGGGACGCGATGCTGCGGGCGATCGAGGAAGAATTCACGGACTGGCCCGGCGTGACGTGGACTGTGCCTGCGGGCGGGATGTACGTCTGGATGACGTTCCCTAAGTGGGTCGAGACGGGGAAGGGCAGTCCGCTGATCGAGCGGGCCATCGCGGAAGGTGTGATCTACGTCCCCGGCAACCTCGGCCACGTCCCCGACGAGGCGGGGCGGGTCACGAACAACGAGACTCGGTTAAGCTTCGGCGTCGCCGAACCGGGGCAAATCGCGGAGGGGATTCGTCGATTACGGAAGGCCGGCCGTGGGCTGGAAACGGCCCCGACGGTGGCCCGCTCGGCGTGATTTTGGCGCGGCCACCCGGCGTTTCGGAAAGATTTTTCCGCCGCCGGAGGGCCGCAGGAACGCCGGGATTTCAAGGGATTTCGCGCGAATCCGGCCCGGTTCGGCACACGATTCGCGCGGGTCGCCTTGACGCCACGGCCGCGTTGCTTAGAATTTGTGAACCTACGGGAAACCACGATGGCGACACACATTCGCGCGAACCACGGACGGGATGAAATCATCACCTAGAAGTGCTCTCGTCGGAATGTGTCGCCGGCAGAGCCAAACCCGATTCGGTTTGGCTCTTGTGTTTAACAGAGACGTTGCGGGTATAGCTCAGTTGGCTAGAGCGCAGCTCTGATAAAGCTGAGGTCCTTGGTTCGAATCCAAGTACCCGCACTCGGACGGGGTCAAGGATCGGGGAAATAGCTCAGCTGGTAGAGCACCTGCTTTGCAAGCAGGGGGTCAGGGGTTCGAATCCCCTTTTCTCCACAGGTGGTAACGAAACACGGGAGTCGCGAAAAAAAAATTCTTCGGGAAGTGTTGACGAAGAATCGCGACGCCACTAAGAATACTGCACGCGAGTGACGCAATAGCAAGTCTGCTAAAGACTTGCGGCGGAACTGGCGATAGTAACGGCGGGCAACCTCGGTAGCCGGCCCGTAGATCGTAGCGAGTGGCATTGCCAGGAGCCTCGATCTCAAACGACGATCTTTGACAACTTGGGTGAGTACGAAGTCGCATCAAGAAATCGACTCCGATGGGTAACTATCGGTGGCGATGTTTTGTTGAATGATTTCTCGAGCACGAGCCTTAGAAAGTGAACGAAGTCTATCGTCGATTCCATTCCTCTATCCCGAGGTATGGAATGTTCTAATAGCTCCTGTTGCGATCTTCTCCATCGCGTGGCGACACGGGGTGAGGGGGTGAGCAATGTGGCCAAGCTATTAAGGGCGTGTGGGGGATGTCTTGGTGCTAGAAGGCGAAAGGGCGTGGAAGACTGCGATAAGTCCGGCGGAGCTGTCAAACGAGCTTTGATGCCGGAATCCCCGAGCAAACCCAGGGAACTGAAACATCTCATTACCTGGAGGAAGAGAAAGAAACCTCGATTCCGTCAGTAGCGGCGAGCGAACGCGGAACAGCCCAAACCGGAGGGGCTTGCCCTTCCGGGGTTGTAGGACTGCGGCGGACCCGAATCGATAGCCAAACGGTCTGGAATGACCGGCCACAGCGGGTGAAAGCCCCTTAGGTGACATCGGTGGAGGCCTAGCAGGATTCCTGAGTACGACTCAACACGTGAAAGTGAGTCCGAATCGGCGGGGACCATCCCGCAAGGCTAAATACTCTCTAGCAACCGATAGCGAAAAGTAGCGCGAGCGAAAGATGGGAAGAACCCCGACAAGGGGAGGATACTGAACCTGAAACCACATGCCTACAAGCGGTCGGAGGGCTACGGGGCAACCCAGGCCTGACGGCGTGCCTTTTGCATAATGATCCGACGACTTATCGTCACCGGCAAGGTTAAGCGCCTCTGGCGCGTAGCCGAAGGGAAACCGAGTCTTAACGGGCGCCAAGTCGGGGGCGGTAGACGCGAAACCACGTGATCTACGCATGGCCAGGATGAAGTGGGGGTAACACCCCATGGAAGACCGAACACACGAGTGTTGAAAAACTTGGTGATGAGCTGTGTGGAGGATTGAAAGTATCATCAAACGTGGAGATAGCTCGTTCTCTCCGAAATAACTTTAGGGTTAACGTTCGACTAGTTGGCACCGGGGGTAGAGCGACTGATTTCGAACGGGGGCCTACCCGGCTACCCGTCGAAGCCAAACTCCGAATACCGGTGTACCAAGGTCGGGCAGCTAGACTGTGGGGGATAAGCTTCATAGTCGAGAGGGGAACAACCCAGATCACCCGCTAAGGTCCCCAAGCCATACTCAGTGCGAAAGGAAGTTGAATCCCTGAGACAGCCAGGATGTTGGCTTAGAAGCAGCCACCATTTAAAAAGTGCGTAATAGCTTACTGGTCGAGGGGTTCTGCGCCGATAATGAACGGGACTCAAGTATGGCACCGAAGCGGTGGGTGTGCTTGCACACGGTAGGAGAGCGTTGCAGTTGCGGCGAAGGTGTACGGACGACGGGCACTGGAGCGGCTGCAAGTGATTATGTCGGAATGAGTAGACGATAAAACGGGTGAGAATCCCGTTCGCCGTAAACCTAAGGTTTCCTGGGGAAGGTAAATCCGCCCAGGGTTAGCCGGTACCTAACGCAAGGCCGAAAGGCGTAGCGGATGGACAGCAGGTTAATATTCCTGCGCTCACCGTGCACTATGGGACGCTGAGTTCGAGTCCGGTAGGCTTAGTAGATTGCCTCAGGGCGTTTAAGATCCCGATACGGACGAGAACACAGCCAAGAAAACCGCACGGTAACCGTACTAAAACCGACACAGGTAGGTGAGATGAATATTCTAAGGCGCTCGAGAGAACTCTCGTGAAGGAACTCTGCAAATTAAATCCGTAACTTCGGGAAAAGGATTGCCCCCATCCGTGGGGGTCGCAGTGAAAAGGTTCTAGCGACTGTTTACTAAAAACACAGGTCTGTGCGAACACGTAAGTGGCGGTATACAGACTGACGCCTGCCCGGTGCTGGTAAGTTAAGGAAGAGGGTTAGCCGTAAGGTGAAGCTCGCAACCGAAGCTCCAGTAAACGGCGGCCGTAACTATGACGGTCCTAAGGTAGCGAAGTTCCTTGTCGGGTAAGTTCCGACCTGCATGAATGGCGTAACGACTGGAACACTGTCTCCACGAGAGACTCGGTGAAATTGTAGTTGTCGTGAAGATGCGACATACCCGCAGCTAGACGGAAAGACCCCGTGAACCTTAACTGTAGCTTGGTATTGGGTTTAGACCCAACATGCGTAGCGTAGGTGGGAGACTGCGAAACGTCCCTCTCGGGGGACGGTGAGTCGTCGATGAAACACCACCCTTGTTGTGTTTGAATTCTAACGACGTTCTATGAATCTAGGCGTCGGACAGTGCTAAGTGGGCAGTTTGATTGGGGCGATCTCCTCCTAAAAGGTAACGGAGGAGTGCAACGGTACCCTCAGCCCGGTTGGCAATCGGGCAACGAGCGTAAACGTAGAAGGGTGCTTGACTGCGAGCCCGATAGGGCGAGCAGGGACGAAAGTCGGCGTTAGTGATCCGGCGGTCCCGTATGGAAGGGCCGTCGCTCAACAGATAAAAGGTACTCCGGGGATAACAGGCTTATCTCCTCTGAGCGTTCATAGCGGCGAGGAGGTTTGGCACCTCGATGTCGGCTCATCACATCCTGGGGGTGGAGAAGCTCCCAAGGGTTCGGCTGTTCGCCGATGAAAGTGGTACGTGAGCTGGGTTTAGACCGTCGTGAGACAGGTCGGTCCCTATCTGCTGTGGGCGCAGGAAATTTGAGAGGCTTTCTCCCTAGTACGAGAGGACTGGGAGGGACGCACCGCTGGTGTGCCAGTTATGGCGCTAGCCGTATCGCTGGGTAGCTACGTGCGGAATGGATAAACGCTGAAAGCATATAAGCGTGAAACTTCCCTCAAGATCAGATTTCCTTGAAGACTCCTGGGAGACTACCAGGTCGATAGGCCGGGTGTATAAGTGCAGCAATGCACTCAGCTAACCGGTACTAACAGTCAAACGTTTGGCCACATTGTTCATTTTCTCAACCCGTGGCCCGAGAAGTCCGCTTCGTACTCCCCCAAGTTGCATTGATACATTGCGACTTGCCGGTGATTTGACCCAAAGTGGTGAACCCGTTCCCATTCCGAACACGGCCGTAAAACCTTTGGGGCCGATGGTAGTCCGTCTAGGGCGAGAGTAGGTCATTGCCGGCATAATACACGAAGCCCGCGGCTGAAAGGTCGCGGGCTTTTTGTTTTTCCCGTCCCGCTATTCCGATTATCATGACCTTCGCCTCCATCGCCCGCGAGGGTCCACCGTGCGTACCGTCCTTTCGCTCAGTCTACTCGCGCTCGCTTCTTGCGCCCCCGCCTCTCAGCCCGATAAACCGACCCCCAAGAGCAACCGCACGACTCCGCCGGCGGACGTACAAGCCGCGAAGCCGGGGGCGTGGGACCGCGCGAAGCCGTCACGCACAGGCACTGACTGGCCACGGTTCCTCGGCCCGACCTGCGACAACGTTTCCACCGAGACCGGCATTCTGACCGTTTGGCCGCGTGACGGGTTGAAGAAGATGTGGGAAACGAAAATGGGTACGGGGTACGCCCCGCCCTCTCTCGTGGACGGGAAGCTGTACCACGTCGATGCCTTCGAGCTGACTTGTCGGCTGACTTGTAGAAACGCGGAAACCGGCGAGTTCATTTGGAGCCACGAGTACCCGTTTGTCTACGAAGACTTTTACGGCTACGACAACGGCCCGCGGTGCTGTCCCGTGATCGACGAAGGCCGCGTCTACGCCTACGGCGTCGAGGGGACGCTCAACTGCCTGGACGCGAAGACCGGCGTCGTCGTCTGGTCCTTCGACACGCGGACGAAGTATTTTTTCCACCAGAACTTCTTCGGCGTCGGTAGCACGCCGGTCGTCGAGGGCGACCTCCTGCTCCTCGCCGTCGGCGGCAGCCCGAAGGCCGGGCGGCCCGCCGATCTGCGCGACGTGAAGCCGAACGGCACGGCGATCGTCGCGCTCGACAAGAAGACCGGGGCTGTGAAGTATTCCGCGATCGACGAGCTGGCGAGCTACGCCAGCCCCGTCGTCGTGACGCTACACGGCAAGCGGGTCGGCCTCTACTTCGCCCGCGGCGGCCTCGTCGCGTTCGACCCGGCCACCGGCAAACAATTCTTTCACTCGCCGTGGCGGGCGAAAATCCAGGAGAGCGTCAACGCCGCCAACCCGGTCGTCGTCGGCGACACGATCTTGCTGACGGAGTGCTACGGCCCCGGCGCGGTCTGCCTGAAGGTGAAGCCGGACCTGTCGGGCGCGACGGAAGTTTGGAGCGACAAAGAGAAGGACCGCGAGGACCGGTCGCTGGCGTGCCACTGGAACACGCCGATCCACCACGGCGGGTTCGTGTATGGCTCCAGTGGCCGCCACGAGAATGAGGGCGACCTGCGCTGCGTCTCGCTCGCTACCGGGGAGGTCGCGTGGCGCGAGAAGCGAACCGGCCGCAGCTCCCTGCTCGCCATCGACGGCCACCTGCTCAGCCTCGGCGAGCGAGGCGAGCTGCGGCTGTTCAAGATCGACGAGAAGAAGTTTAACGAAGTCGCCCGGTTCGAGACGGACCTCGAATACCCGTGTTGGGCACCACCCGTCGTCAGCCGCGGGTTGCTGTACGTGCGGGGTAAGGACCGGCTCCTCTGCTACGAACTGATCCCCAAGAAGTAGACCGGCCGCGGCCCGGCGATACGCTTTCACCATGACACCACCCGACCCGGCGACCGCGCGGACGCTGCTCGCCCCGTTCTTTCAGTCCGTAGAGGGCGTCGTCGTCGGGCAGCGGAAGCTCATCGACCGCGTTCTGATCGCCCTGCTCACCGACGGCCACGTCCTGCTCGAAGGCGTTCCCGGATTAGCGAAGACGCTCGCGGTTCGCGTGATCGCGCAGACGCTGCACCTGAAGTACCACCGCATCCAGTTCACGCCGGACCTGCTGCCCGCGGACGTGATCGGCACGCAAATCTACAATCCGCGGACCGGCGAGTTCACGGTGAAGCACGGCCCGGTGTTCGCTAACGTCGTTCTCGCGGACGAAATCAACCGCGCCCCTGCGAAGGTGCAGTCCGCACTCCTCGAAGCGATGCAGGAGCGGCAGGTGACCATCGGCGAGACGACGTTCCCGCTGCCGCGGCCGTTCTTCGTGCTTGCGACTCAGAACCCGGTGGAACAGGAGGGTACGTACCCGCTCCCGGAGGCGCAGGTCGATCGGTTCATGTTGAAGGTACTGATCGACTACCCGAACAAGGCGGAAGAGCTGCAAATCCTCGACCGCATGGCGAGCGTGGACGCGACCACGACCGTCACCCCGGTCCTCGCGGAAGCGGACCTCGCGGCGGCGCGGGCGGCGGTCGATGCCCTGTACCTCGACGGCAAGGTGAAGCAGTACGTCGTGGACGTGGTGCGGGCCACGCGGACCCCGGCCGAGTACGGCGTCGATCTCACCGGCCTCTTGCAGTTCGGCGCGTCCCCGCGGGCAACGCTCGCCCTGGTCCGCGCCGCGAAGGGCCACGCCTTTCTCAACGGCCGGAACTACGTGACGCCGGAGGACGTGAAGCTCATGGCCCCGGACGTGCTACGGCATCGGGTGATGCTGTCCTACGAGGCTGAGGCGGAGGAGCTGCGGCCGGACGAAATCGTGAAGCGCATCCTGGACGGGCTTCCGGTTCCATGAGTTGGCCATAGATAAATACAGAGAAAACAGATCAGAAAAGAACGATTTCAAAGACTCGATCGGTACTGGTCTATGAAAATCATTCTTGGTTTTCTCTGATCTGTTTTTATCCGTGTTCCTCTGTGGCCGATGTTACTTCTTCGCGAGTTCGGCGGCCACGGCCTTAGTCAACTCGTCGGAGTCCGGCTTAACCCCCGGCTCGTACCGGCCGACGACATCGCCCTTGCGGTTGACGAGAAACTTCTCAAAGTTCCATGTGATGTCGCCGGCGTACTTGCCATTCGTGTCCTTCGACGTGAGGTGCTTGTACAGCGGTGCGATGCCGTCGCCCTTCACGACCACCTTCGACAGCATCGGGAAGGTGACGCTGTACTTCGTGCTGCAAAACTTCTGAATCTCCTCGTCCGTGCCCGGCTCCTGCGCGCCGAACTCGTTCGCCGGGACACCCACGACGACGAGGCCGTCGTCCTTGTGCTTCTCGTACAGGGCTTGCAGACCCTTGTATTGCGGCGTGTACCCGCAGGCGCTCGCCACGTTCACGAACAGCACGACCTTGCCCTTGTACTGGGCGAGATCGACTTCCTTCCCGTCGATGCCCTTCATTTTGAAGTCGAGTGGACCGCTCACTTTGGCGTCTCCTTTTTTGGCGTCGTCCGCCCGACAGGCGGTGACCGTCAGGCCGAGGACCGCCGCGAGAACGAGGAATCGCATCGCGTAACTCCGGGGTTGGGGAACAGTATCGTTCTAGGGCGAGAGACGCTCCCGCGACCACCCGCCGGCCAGCTTCCGAAACCGGATGCGGTCGTGCAGGCGGCTCGGGCGGCCCTGCCAGAACTCGAAAGCGTCGGGCAGCAGTCGGTAGCCGCCCCAGTGCGGCGGCCTTGGAATGTTGCCGTCCGGGTACTTCGCGAGCAACTCTCGCTGGGCCGTTTCCAGTACCTCGCGGCCGGCGATGACCTCGCTCTGCTCGGACGCCCACGCCCCGAGGCGGCTGCCCATCGGTCGCGAATGAAAGTACATGTCCGACTCCACCGATGTCACCTTCTCAACGGTCCCTTCCACGCGAACCTGACGTTCGAGTTCGTCCCACAGGAACACGGCGGCCGCGAACGGGTTCGCCTCCAACTCGCGGCTCTTGCGGCTCAGGTAGTTCGTGAAGAACGTCAGCCCGTGGTCGAGGCCCTTCAGCAGCACGATGCGGTTCGACGGTCGGCCGGCGGGCGAAACGGTCGCGAGTGCCATCGCGTTCGGCTCCGGCAGCTTCGCCTCGACGGCCGTGTCGAACCACTGTCGGAAGAGTGCGAACGGGTCGGCCCCGGCGTCGGCCTCGGTCAGCCCGGCGAGGGTGTAATTCTTACGGAGGTCGGCGATGGTCATGGCGTCATCTTAGTCGCCTTCGCGGCCGGGCGGCGATCTGCTATTCATCACGGTATGGCCGCCGAACGTGCGACAGCCCTCGTCATCCGCGGGACCGACTGGAGCGAAACCAGCCGGATCACTACGCTCTGGACCCGCGAGTTCGGGAAGGTCCGGGCGCTGGCAAAGGGCGGCCGCCGGTTGAAGTCGAGCTTCGAGGTCGCGTTCGACCTGCTCACTGTCTGCGAGGTCATGTTCCTGCGGAAGGCCCACGGGGGCCTCGACCTGTTGACGGAAGCCACGGTCCGCGAACGGTTCCCGCACCTGCGGACGGACCTGCGGGCGCTCTACTGCGGGTACTACTTCGCGGAACTCCTCGGCGACGGCACGTTCGACTACGACCCGCACCCGGCCCTGTTCGACGCGACGTTGGAAACGATGCGGACACTGGGAAATCAGGCCGCTGATCGCCCGGCGGCCGTCAGCGGGTTTGAGCTTGTCTGGCTCCGGGAACTGGGCTATAGCCCCCGCCTTGAGGACTGTGCCGCTTGCGGAACGGCCGTCGGCCCGACGGCCCGCGTTCAGTTCAGCCCGACGACGGGCGGCGTGCTGTGCGGGAACTGCGCCGCGGCGGCGCACGACCGGCGGTGGCTGACCGGCGACGCACGAGCCTCGCTGATCGCGCTCGCGGCCGGGGAATGCGAACTGCCCGCGGGCGTGCGGAACGAGGTCCGGCAGCTGCTCGGCCAGGCGGTCAGCTCCGTCCTCGGCCGACGGCCGAAGATGCTGGTGTACCTGGACGGGGCCGGGTAGAGCCGCTCGGAAATTGGGGGGATCGACGTGAAGGATTCAGCCGACCGCTTCCGACTTCGCACGCGACTCCCACTGTTGCTCGCTTGCCTCGTGGCGTCCGCCGGCTGCACCGCCGTCAAGAGCCTCAAGCAGAAGGCATACGAATCGTCCCGCGGGTTCGTGTCGAAGTCCTACGACGACCCGCGGGCGGCCGAGAAGATGGCCGACGCCGAGCGGCGGCTCGAGGCCGGCGAGTATTCCGCGGCCCGCGGCGTCTTCCACGACATCGCCAACAACTCGCTCAACCCGGCGCTCATGGCCGAGAAGGCCCGGTTCCTGGAAGCCGAGTGCTACCGGCAGGCGCAGAAGTACCCGGACGCCGTGGACACGTACCACCGCATGCTGAAAGAGCACCCGACCGGGGCGTACCGCGAGCAGGCGTGCCAGGAGATGTTCAAGATCGCCGACTACTGGCTGGACGACACGCGGACCGAGATTCAAGCCGAGCAGGACGGCGAGAACATGTTCCAGCACCGGATGAAGAAGTTCTTCACCTACGACAAGACGAAGCCGACGCTCGACCGCGAGGGGCGGGCGATGCAGGCGCTGGAGAACGTCCACGTCAACGACATCGCCGGGCCGACGGCGGACAAGGCGCTGTTCTGGTGCGGGTTTGTCAACTTCTACCGCGGCAACTACATCGAGGCGGACCACTACTTCAGCACGCTCATCGAGTTCCATAAGGACAGCCCGCTGCGGCCGAAGGCCACGGAGCTGGCGATCATCAGCAAGAACAACAGTACCGGCGGCTCCGTGTACGACGGCCAGAAGGCGGCCGAGGCGCTGCAACTGGTCAACCACGCCGAGGCCGCGATGCCGGAGTTCAACGACCCGGAGCGGCGGGACTTCCTGACGCGGCAGAAGCTGGCCGTCCGCGCCCAGCAGGCGGAAAAGGATTTCAAGACGGCCGAGTACCACGAGCAGACGAAGCACCCCGGCAGCGCGTACTTCTGCTACGAGCTGGTTCGCCGGCGGTATCCCGGCACGAAATACTCCGACTTGGCGACGGAGCGGATGGAAGCGATCCGGGCGAACGCGGAGGTCGAGGCGGCGAAGCCGAAGGCCGGCCCGCTGCAATCGGCCGTGAAGCAGGTCGAGACGCTGCTCGGCCGGACCGAGCCGGAGGCCGTGCCGGGCATCCTGCCGAGTTCGGTGACCGGCCAGCCGCCGCAACAACTGCCGTGACCCACGGGGCGACCACGATGCCGCGACGCAGTCTTCTTCTTGTGTTGCTAGCCGTGACCGGGTGTCAGTCCGGCCGCGACTTCACGCTGTTCGGGTACTCGACGCGGCCGCAGTACGACGACTCGATCCGCACCGTGTACGTGCCGACGATGAAGAACACGGCGTTCCAGACGACGCCGAACCGCGAGCTGGAAGTGGACATCACGAAGGCGATCATTCGGGAGATCGAGGCGAAGACGCGGATGAAGGTCGTGTCCGACCGCGAGCGGGCGGACACGGAGCTGCTCGGCACACTCGTGGGCATCCGCAAGTCCGTCGTGAACGTGACGCAACAGAACCTGACCCGCGAGGCCGAGGTGACGGCGACGGCGAACTTCGTGTGGCGAGACCTCCGCACCGGGGCCGTGCTGTCGAACCGCCGGCCGGCCGTCGCGCCGGAAGCCCCGATTCCGTTCGACCCCAGTTTGCCGCCGCCGGAGGCCGTGCCCGTGGACGAGAAGGCCGTGCCGGCGCAGATCGTGGTCGTCGGGCGGATCATTCCCGAACTCGGCGAGTCGAACGCGACGGCGAACCTGTCCGTGGCGAATCAAATGGCGAAGCAGGTCGTCCACATGATGGAAGCGGCGTGGTGAGCTAGCGCCTGACCTCCGAAGTCCGGCTTCGACTTCGGAAGTCGAGCGGAACCAACACACACACGGGCGGGGGAGAGATGTCCCCGCGCGGGATCGACTTCCGAAGTCGAAGCCGGACTTCGGAAGTCTGAGGGGCTACCCACCCCCTTACGGTGTCTTCTCTCGTATCGGCGGCGCGGGTTCGCGGAACTCGCGGATTGCTGCCTCGTAGTCCTGCAATCCCCGAACCGCCAGCAAGTCCGGGTCGCTCTTGATCTGCTCCAGCCACGCGAAGCCGCTCTCGAGTTCTTCTAGCGCCGCCAGGCCGTTGTCCGCGAGGTCGAGCGCGACCTGCTTCCGCTTCCCCTCGTCCAGGGTCGGGTCGCGGGTCGCCAGCGCCGCGGCCCGGCCGAACAGGCACGCCGCCTCGAACCGGCCGCGGTCCGGCCGCGTCCCGACGGCGGTGATCCGCCGGGCCACGACCGCGACCTGATCATACCGGCCCAGGTCGGACAGCAGGTCGGCGTAGAGTCGTGCGTACCCGCGGATCGTGGTCCAGGTGTTCTCGTCGGTCGCGCTCACGCCCGGTGCGACCGCGGCGGACTGCACGTTATGCCACGCCGCCCCCAGGAGCGTCTCGGCCGGAACGAGCTGCTCGCGGAGGAAGAGGACCGTCGCCAGTTCGATCTGGTAGTACGCGAGGTCGTTCGCGTACCGCGGATTCGCCTTGTTCTGCGCGAGCAGCCTCTCGGCGAAGCTCACGGCCCGCCGCGCGGCGTTCTCGGCCCCGGCGAGGTCGTCTTGCTCCCGCTTCTGAACGGCCTCCGCGTGGGCGGCCCGGCCGCGGTACAGGGCCGTCGTCCGGTCGTTCGGGAAGCGGCGGTCGAGGTCGTCGAGGACGGCCCCCATCGCGGCCAGAGCGTTCGCGGCCGGGCGGAAGCGGCCGGCCTGCTGCTCGGCCGCCGCGAGCGTCAGGTTCGCCCCGGCCAGCGACTGCCGGTAGCCCACGTCCGCCGGGTAGAGGCTCGCCAGCCGCGACCAGTTCTGAACCGCGTTCTCGGCGTGCCGCGCCGCCTCGCTCCGCGTCGGCACGACCGGGGCCGGGGCTGGCGGCGGCGGCGGCGGGAGCAGTTGCTTCGCCCGCGCGATTTTCGCCGGCGGGGCCGGGCGGTTATCGCCCGCCGTGAGCTTCCGTTCGGACGACGCGATCGCGAGGAGGTTGTCGATCTCGGCCAGCAGCACGAGGTTCACGGCCGAGGTCGGGTCGTTCTTCAGCAACCGCTCGCAGATGTCCCGCGCCGCGGTTGCGTCCGCCAGCGCCTCGGACCGGCGGCCGTCGGCGTTACACACCATCGCGATCTGCCGCAAGCTCTGCGCGATGCGGAACTGGTACTCCGGCTCCTCCGGCTGGCGGCCCGCGAGCGTCCGCCGGTTGGCGAGCGAGTTGCGGAACCAGTCCTCGGCCTCCGCGTGGTTCCCCTGGACGTAGAGCGAAAGGCCGAGCCGTTCCTCCGCCTGCCCGAGCCGGTGCCACCATTCCGGCTTGGCGTGAGTGGTCCCGACTTCGACGGCCTGGATCATGTCGAAGAAGATTTGCCGGGCCGTGCGGAACTGCGCTTCGGCTTCGGGCAGGCGGCCGAGCGACATCTGATGGATGCCGAAGTAGAGGTGCGTCTCGCCGCGGAGCTGCGTCCACTCCGGTCCGGGTCGGTCCTTCGTTAGCTCGAAGGCCCGCCGGTACGCCTGTTCCGCGGCCGCGTGCTCGCCGAGCTTTACCTGCAACCGGCCGACGCGGAAGTGCGCCCCGGCGACGAAGAACTTCGACTCCGGCGTGTCCGGCGACTCTTGGACGAACCGCCGGTACATGTCCACGACGGCTTGCAGAAACGCCCACTGCCGGCCGGTCGCGGCGTGCTGGCTCGTCAGGATTTCGCCGATGGCGTCGTCCGTCAGGGCGAGGAGCGCCACCCGCGTGGCCTCCCGGCTGCGCTCGGCCGTGTTCCGCGCGTCGCGGACCCGCTTCTCTTCAACTTGAAGTTGTTCGTAGGCCGTGCGAACCTTCTTCTCTTCCTCGTCGAGCCGGCCGTAGGCTTCCTCGGTCTTCTCCTTCTGGGCGTTCACCGCGAAGAGGCCGTAGCTCAAGGTGACGATGGCCGTAACGAGCACGGCGGCCGTCCCGAGGACGACGTTCCGGTGTCGCCGCGCCCACCGCGCCGCGCGGACGGTCCACGGCTCCCGGTGAACGCTCACCGGCTCGTCGGCCATCCACCGCTCCACGTCGTTCGCCAAATCGAGGGCCGTCGGGTAGCGGTTCTTCGGGTTCACGGCCATCGCCTTCCGGCACACGGCCGCCAGCGCCATCGGCACGCCCGGCTTTTGCTCCTCGAACGGGACGAACTCCCCGCGCTTCACCCGCTCCAGAATCTCGTTCGTGTCCCCCTTGAACGGCGGCTTGCCCGTCAGGATCGAGTAGAGCGTCGCGCCGAGGCTGTAGATGTCCGCGAGCATGCCCACGTCGTCCCACCGGCCGTCGGCCTGCTCCGGGGCCATGTACGCGGGCGTGCCCATCGCCTTGCCGAACTCGGTCAACTCGCCGGTGTTGCCGAACGGCGTCCCGGCCAGGCTCACGCCCGGCCGGTCCTGGATCGCCGTGCGGGTCGCGTCGAACGCCGCGGAGTGGACCGGCGACGAGATCGCCACCGGCGGGGTGACGCCGGAGGTCGGCCGCTCGAACGCCAGCTTCGGGACCACCTGCGTGCCTTCGGGCTTCCTCGCCGGGACGGTCGTGTCTTTCGCCAGCCCCCAGTCCACGACGAGCGTTTCGCCGAACGCGCCGAGCATGACGTTGGCCGGCTTCAAGTCGCGGTGCAGGATGCCGCGGCTGTGGGCGTAGGCGATGGTGTTGCAAACGTCGATGAACCGCTTGAGCAGCTTCCGGAGCGCGAGCGCCCGCTCCCGCGGGTCGCGGTCCGGCGTGTCCGCGCGGTGAAACGCCTGGACGGCGTCCTGCAGGCTCTCGCCGGTGATGAACCGCATCGCGTAGTACGGCCGGCCGTCCGCGTGGCGGTTCAGGCCGTACACCGGGACGATGCCGGGGTGTTCGAGCCGCCCGGTGACGCGGGCCTCGAGCAGGAACCGGGCCGCGACCGACGGGTCGTAGGCGTACCGCGGCTGAATCTCCTTGAGCGCGACCTGTCGGTCGAGTTCCTCGTCCACGGCGATGGACACCTGGCCCATCCCGCCCTTCGCGTGGTCTTGCAGGAACCGATACCGTCCGCCGGGCGGGCCGCCGGACGGCAGCGTACCGCGGGGGAACGCCCCGACGTTCGACGGGCCGGTCGCCATGACCGTGCCGGTCGGCCCGTCCGCGAACGGCCCGGAATCCACCGACGACGCGCCGGCCGGCAGGTAACCCGGCGGGGCCGCGAGCGTCTGCTCGGCCTGGGCGGGGTCCATCATCGACGGCAGGTAAAGGCCGACGGACTGCCCCTCGCGGTCGGGCGGGACCACGGCCGTCGCGGTCGGCGGCGACGCGGTTTGGGGAATGGTTCCGGTGTTCTGCGTGAGGTCGTCTGACGTTTTGTCGGAGGGGTCAGAACTCATGATCGAAGCGATCTCGATGGCGGGCGGGGCTGCGATCCATTCTACTTCGGAATTTCGCCCCCGGCCGACGGTTACCGGGCCGGCCCGGTTTTCCCCCGGAACGCGGCTTTCCGATTCAACCCGCCTTCTCCCCCCGGCCGATACACCCCGATACGACGCGGATTTCGGAAGGAGCCGACCATGGCGCGGGCGATCTGGAAGTGGACCCACGGGCTGGCCGCGACGGCGGCCTTCGCCCTGCCCGCGGCCGCGCAGGTTCCGTCGGCCGTCGAGACGGCCGTGCATCCGGACATCCTCCAGGCCCAGGGGCCGGTCACGCCGACCCCCCGCCCGCCGCAGACGCCGGGGACGGTCCCGGCGACCCCACCGCCGGGGATCACGGCCCCCGTAACACCCGGCGGCCGGCCGCGGACGCCGGTGAGTACGCAGTCCGGCATGGCCCTCGGCCTCACGGCCGCCGGTACGACGGCACGGCCGGTCGAGCTTCCGAACATGTACGGCGACATGGGCGGCCTGTTCAACTACACCCCGTACACGCAGGGGATCACGCCGGCCGGCCAGCGGGTGACGCTGCTGCCGGGCCAGACGCAACGGTTCCCCGCGGGCACGGTGTTCAACCGCGACATCTCCGCCTTCAGCGTCCTGCGGACCGGCACGGTCATTCAGCTGCCGGACATCCCGCTGCCGCCGGGGTTCCGCGAGAAGCTCGGCGAACGCGAGACGTTGACCGCGACCACCCTGACCAGCGGCCAGCGGTCGGCGACCGACATCCTCGTGACGGGCGACGTGCCGAAGGCGCACACCGGGGCGCTGCCGGTCAACACCGTCCGTGGGGCGTTCAAGATCGCGGAGAACGAAAGCCCGCGGCCGGTGGACCGTGTGTACCTCACGTACAACTTCTTCCACGACGTAAACAGCTCGCTCGCCGTCCCCGGCCTGCCGATCACGAACGTCCACCGGCAGACGCTCGGCTTTGAGAAGACGTTCCTCGGCGGCGATGCGTCCATCGGCTTCCGGCTGCCGCTGCTGCAACTCACCGGCCCGTCCGACCTCGACCGCGCCACGGTCGGCGACCTGAGCATCGTGCTCAAGTACGCGCTCATCAACAACCCGTTCGAGCCGACCCCCGACGGCACACTTTCCGGCGGCGAGGTTCTCTCGACCGGCCTCGTCATCACGACGCCGACCGGCGGCGCGGCCGCGTTCACGGCCCAGGACCCGCAGGTCCACCCGACCGTGATTCAGCCGTGGGTCGGCGGGATCGTGACGTTCCCGCGGGCCTACGCCCAGTTTTTCAGTTCGCTCGCCGTGCCGACCGACGGGCGGGATACCGTCTTCTACTTCAACAGCCTCCAGGTCGGGTATCTCCTGTACCGCGACCCGACCGGCTCGCGCTACCTCTCCTCGGTAACTCCACTGGCCGAGGTCCACGTCAACACGCCGCTGAACAACCGCGGCATCCTTCGCCTACCGATCGCGGCCGTCGATCAGGTCAGCTTCACGGGCGGTACGACGTTCGGCCTCGGCCGGCGGTCGTTCCTGAACCTCGGGGCGAACGTCCCGGTGACGGGGCCGCGGCCGTACACGGTCGAGGCGATGGCCCACCTGAACATCCTCTACTAGCGCGGCGAACCGGGCGGCGGGGTTGGCGTAAGATGTCCGGATGACCGCACCCACCCGCGAAGACCTCGCCACCCGCTACCTCGACCAGTTGCCCTACCCGCCGTACCCCGTGCAGGAGGAAGCCCTCCTCGCGTGGTTCACGTCCGCCGAGGGGGTGATGGTCTGCGCCCCGACCGGCACGGGCAAGACGATGATCGCCCAGGCCGCGCTGTTCGAGGCGTTGCACACGAATCAGGTCGCGTACTACACGACGCCGCTCATCGCGCTGACCGATCAGAAGTTCCAGGAAATGCAGGCCGCCGCGGAGCGGTGGGGCTTTTCCCGCGACGACATCGGCCTCGTCACCGGCAACCGGAAGGTGAACCCGAACGCCCGCGTCCTCGTCGTCGTCGCCGAGATTCTGCTCAACCGCCTCTTGCACCCCGAGGGGTTCGACTTCGCGAACGTCTCGTCGGTCGTGATGGACGAGTTCCACAGCTTCGCCGACCCCGAACGCGGCATCGTCTGGGAGCTGTCCCTCTCGCTTTTGCCGAAGCACATTCGTCTGATGCTCCTGTCCGCGACCGTCGGGAACTCGGTCGAGTTCCTGAACTGGCTCGACCGCTGCCACGGCCGCAAGCTCGAACTCGCCGAGGGCCGGGAGCGTAAAATCCCGCTGACGTACCACTGGGTTCCCGACGAGTACCTGAACGACATGCTCGTCGAGATGGCGAAGGGCGACGACGCGACACGGAAGACGCCGGCGTTGGTGTTCGCGTTCAACCGCGACGAGTGCTGGTCCATCGCGGAGCAACTGAAGGGCCTCGACCTGCTAAACGCGGCGCAGAAGTCGGCGTTGAACCAGGCCGTGGACAAGCTCGAATGGCCGCAGGGCGTCGGGCCGAAGCTGAAGCAGATGCTCCGCCGCGGCGTCGGCGTCCACCACGCCGGGCTGCTGCCGAAGTACCGCCGCGTCATCGAACAGCTCTTCGAGAAGAAGCTGCTCAGCGTCGCGCTCTGCACGGAAACGCTCGCCGCCGGGATCAACCTGCCGGCCCGCTCCGTCGTCCTCACGTCGCTGGTGAAGGGGCCGTTCGGCAAGGAGAAGCTGATCGACCCGAGTTCCGCGCACCAAATCTTCGGCCGGGCAGGGCGGCCGCAGTTCGATACGGAGGGGCACGTCTTCGTCGGCCCGCACGAGGACGACGTGCGGATCGTGAAGTGGAAGAAGCAGTACGACCAAATCCCCGAGACGACGAAAGACCCGGCCATGTTGAAGATGAAGAAGGCGCTGCTGAAGAAGAAGCCGACGCGGAACAACACGAAGAAGTATTGGACGGAGAGCGACTTCGAGAAGCTGAAGGCCGCGCCGCCCGCCCGCCTCTATAGCAAGGGGCCGCTCCCGTGGCGGCTTCTCGCGTACCTGCTGAAGGTGTCGCCGGACGTGGAGAAGATTCGCGCCGTCGTGCGGAAGCGGCTGCTCGACCAGCCGCGGATCGAGGCCGGGATGAAGCAGCTCGATCGGATGTTGCTCGTGTTGCACAACCGCGGCTTCGTGAAACTCGAACCCGAACCGCCACCGCCGGCCGAGGGCGTCGAGTCGCAGCCGTTCCAGGCGGCGCGGGCCGTGCCGACGGAGGCGCTCGACAAGCTGCTCGTCTTCCGCGCGTGCCACCCGATCTACGGCGCGTTCCTCGTCGATCAGCTCGCCGTCGCGAACCCGGACGAGCGGGTTCAACTGCTCGAATCCGTCCTCGAAATCCCGCGGCCGATCTTGAAGTTCGTCCGCGTCCCGTTCGACCTGCCCCCCGGCCCGCTCGCGACGGAAAAACTGGACCCGGAGTTGATCGCCCGCGGCCTCATCATCGCGAAGCCGCCGAAGGCCGAAGGTGAGGAAGAAGACGAGGAAGAGGAGTTCGAGGAACGGCCGCCGACGCTGGCGGAGAAGGTGCGGATGCTGTTCGACGCGACGCACCCGGACGTGACGGACGTGAACACCCAGGCCGTCTGGGCCGCCGGCGAGGTTCTCCGCTACGGCGGCAACTTCAACCAGTACGTGACCTCCAAAGACCTGACGAAACAGGAAGGGATCATCTTCCGCCACCTGTTACGGTTCATCCTGTTGCTCGAAGAGTTCGCGCAGCTGACGCCGCCGGGCATCGACCCGGTCCAGTGGCAGGCGGACCTCCGCGAACTCGGCGACAAGCTGACCGAGGCGTGCCGACAAGTGGACCCGACGAGCACGGAGGAAACGATCAAGAAGGCGCACGCCGCCGACGTGGTCGAGGGCGAGGACCACGCGAAACCCGCGACGGCTGCCGAAATCGCGGCGAAACCGGAAGACGAGTTCGGGGCGGGAATCTTGGACTAATCGCCCTGGAGGGGTTAAACTTTCGCGAATGAATCAACAATCACTTCCCCGCGTCATCGGCCCGTGGATGGCGGCGGCCGTCGTCGTCGGCACGGTCATCGGGTCCGGCGTCTTCAAGAAGGGGCAGAAGGTCTCCGAACTCTGCCCCGAGTTCGGCGTCGCCATCGCCGTCTGGGTCATGGGCGGGGTGCTGGCGCTACTGGGGGCGCTGACGATCGCCGAGGTCGCGTCGCGACTACCGAAGGCCGGCGGGAACTACGCCTTCCTCCGCGACGCCTACGGGCGGTGGGCCGGATTCCTGTGGGGGTGGGTCGATTTCGGCATCATCCGCACGTCGTCCATCGCCGTCCTCGCGGTCATGTTCGTCGAGTCCCTCAACAACGTGCTGCTCATCACCCGCGACCAGTACCCCGCCGCGTCGTGGATCGGCAGCGGCCTCGGCCGGTGGGACCAGGTGTTCGTCACGCTCGCCGTCATCGCCGGGCTGACGCTCGTGAACGTCCGCGGCACGCTCGTCGGCGGCGGGTTGCAGATGGTCCTCACGGCGCTCAAGGTCCTCTCGATCCTCGCGATCATGGCGTTGCCGGTTCTGATCCTCTGGTTCTCCCCGACGACGGTTCCGCAGCCGACGACCGCGCACTTTTCCCCGGCGTGGCCGGCCGACCCGGCGCGGATCGAGTGGGGGGCGTTCCTGTCCGCGTTCGCCACGGCCATTGTCGCCGTCATGTGGGCGTACCACGGGTGGCTGAACATCACGCCGATCGCGGAGGAGGTGAAGGAGCCGCAGCGGAACATCCCGCTCGCGCTGCTCGGCGGGATCGCGTTGCTCATCTTCCTCTACGTCGGGGCGCAGGTCGCGTACTACACCGTCATCCCGCGCGACGAGATGATGCACCTGAAGACCACGCCGGTCTCGACCGAGTTCTGCCACCGGTTGTTGGGGCCTGTCGGCGTGCTGATCGGCTCGGTCGTGCTGATGACCTCGGTACTCGGGTCGCTGAACGGGAACATCCTGGTCGCCCCGCGGCTGCTGTACGCGATGAGCGACGACGGCCTCGCCCCCAACCGGCTACGACGGTTGCACGCCCGGTTCCAGACGCCGGCCGCGGCGATGCTCGTCTTCTCCGGGTGGTCGATGATCCTCGTCGTCGCGGTGCAGTTGGGCAAGGACTTCGGCTGGCTGAAGCAGGACAAAAATATCTTCGACGTGCTGACCGACTACTGCATCGTCGGCGCGATCATGTTCGAGACGCTCGGCGTGGCGGCGATCTTCGTCCTCCGCCGGACGCAGCGTGACCTGACACTGACGCTGCCTTACCGCTGCCCCGGCTACCCGGTCGTGCCGGCCCTGTACATCCTGATGATGGCGGCCGTCCTCGCGAACATGTTCATCGGCACGGAACAACGGGCGGAGGCCCAGATCGGGACCTGCTACGCGGTCGTCGGCGGCGTGGTCTATTTCCTTTTCCTGCGGAACAAGCCGGCATGACGTGGCTCGCCGACCTCGACCGCGACGGCTACGCCTGGGTCCGCCGGGCCTTCGCGCCGGATCGCGTGTCGGAAGTCCTCCGACGACTCGAAGACGTGCTTCGAGAGAAGCCGAACGACCCGTCGGTCCTCGCCGGCACGTCCGGCCCCGCCTACGGGATGCGGAATCTCCTCCGCCTGTGGCCGGACGTGCCGACCCTCCTGACCGGGATATCCGACGAGCTGCGGGCCGTTCTCGGCCCGGACGCGGCCGTTGTTCGCGGGCTGTACTTCGACAAGCCGCCCGGCCACTCGTGGGCGCTGCCGTGGCACCGCGACTACACGATCGCCGTGAAGGAACATCGGCCGTCCGCTCTGTTCGCGAAGCCGACGGTGAAGGCCGGCGTGCCGCACCTCGAAGCGCCGGAATCGCTACTCGCGCGGATGCTCACGGTGCGAATCCACCTCGACGCGATGACGGACGACAACGGCCCGCTCCGCGTCGTGCCGGGGTCGCACCGCACGAGCGGCGAGTTGACGGAAGACGCCGTGACGCTCCACTGCGACGCCGGGGACGTGCTGCTCATCCGGCCGCTCGTGCTGCACGCCAGCGGACACACGCGGCCGGGCACGGACCGACACCGGCGGCTGATTCATCTGGAGTGTGCGGGTAGCCGAGAGTTGCCGGACGGGTTGGAATGGGACCGCTACGAGACGATCGGCTGAGTCACTTCTTCTTTTTCTTCGGCGGCGTGGGAGACGCGGACGCCGCCGTCGGCGACGGGCCGACGACGTACCCTAGCTGCTTGAGCAAGGGGACGAGCTGGTCCGCCTGCGCGGTGGCCGCGATCGAATCGACCTTCGCCAGCCCGATGGCCATGTACCACATCTTCTCCCGGTCCCGCGGGGCGAGCGCGTCCGGGTCGGCCCCGAGTTCCTGGACCAGTTCCTTGTCGAACTTCGCGGCCTTGAGAATGTTCGCGAGTTGCCGCCACGTTAGCCCGGTCGAGATCATCGTACCGTCGGCCTTGCTCACCCGACGGCCGATCAGGACGTGAAAGACGCCCGCCAGCCGGCCCTTCGCGAGTTTGTTCTCGTCGATGAGTTCCAACAAACCGCGAAGCTCGTCCATTCCCTGACTCCGTCCGAGGCTCGCCGAACGTCCGGGCCGACCCTCTTATTTTGCCCATCCCGCGGATTTTGCCAAGTGCGATTCAGACTGCCCTTTCTTCGTCATTTCACACGCCCGACGTGGAGGGGAATCGGAGCCGTCGCGAAGTTTCTAAACTGAGCATACCACAAACAAGGAACCCCCATGTCCTGGACGATCCACGCCCCGGAAGTGATTGCCAACCTCCGCCGGTTCGACACCCCGACGATCTGCAACGTGATGGAACTGTTCGACTACATGCCGCGGACGGCCGGGTACATGGACGGCCGCGTGCGGGCCGCGTTCCCGCAACTGCCGCCGATGGTCGGGTACGCGGTGACGGCCACGTTCCGGGCCGGGGCGAAGCCGCGGGGCGGGGACATCTACGCCGGGCTGGAGAAGCAGGTGCGGCTGCTCGCGGACCTGCCGGGGCCGAAGGTGATCGTCTTCCAGGACCTCGACGACCCGACCGTGGCCGCGACTTTCGGCGAGGTGATGTGTACCAGCTACCAGGCGTTCGGCGGCGTCGGCCTCGTCACCAGCGGGACCGGCCGCGACCTCGATCAGGTTGAGGCCCTCGAGTTCCCGTGCTTCACGAACGGCACGGTCTGCTCGCACGGGTACTGTCAGATCGTCGAGCTGAACGTGCCGGTCCGAGTCGGCGGAGTCTGGGTGAACCCCGGCGACCTGCTGCACGGCGATCGCAACGGCGTGGCCGTGATCCCGCACGCGCTCGCGGTCGGCACGGCGGCGGCGTGCCCACAACTCGCGACGGCGGAGGCCGTTGTCCTCGACTACCTGAAGACGCCGAACCCGACGGCCGACGGGTTCTCGAAGGCCCGCGTCGAGTGCCACCGGCAGGTCCAAGAGCTGTCGGCGAACTTGAAGCAGTCAGTCCGCGGCTGACGGGCGAATCCGGTGGAGTTACGGGCGAAGTGTGCCGATAAAATAAGACCTGCGGAACGGGCGGGTTCGTTGACGTTCCGCGGTACGACCGATACGATTCATCCAAGTCAACACGGCCCCGTAGCCAAGTGGTAAGGCAGCGGTTTGCAAAACCGTTATCCGCCGGTTCGAATCCGGCCGGGGCCTCTCGATCGAACCTCCTCAGGCCGCCCGGTGTTCCGGCGGCCTGATTCGTTTTCCGGACCCGCCATGATCCGCCCCACGACCCCCGCCGACACCGACGCCCTCGTGCCGCTCGCCGACGCCACCGGCGTCTTCAAGCCGCACGAGATCGTCGCGCTCCGTGAAGTCCTCGACGACTACCACGCGGCGAACCGCGACGAGGGGCACGTCGCGTTCACGTCGGAGGACGGGGGCCGCGCCTTGGGGTTCGTCTACTACGCGCCGGTGGCGATGACGGACAACACGTGGGAGGTGTGGTGGATCGCCGTGGCGGCGAGCGAACAGCGCCGCGGCCTCGGGAAGCAACTCCTCGACTTCGCCGAGGCCGACGTGCGAGACCGCGGGGGTCGGCTGCTGCTCATCGACACCAGTTCATTGCCGAACTACGAGCCGACGCGCCAGTTCTACCTGCGGCGAGGGTACGCGATTTCGGCTCAAATCCCGGACTTTTATCGTGACGGCGACGACAAGGTCGTGTTCTGGAAGAAGCTCTCCGACCGTTCGATCTGATCCCCACGGCTACGCCGCACATTCGCCCGCGACACCCGTTCGCGACCACTCGCGGCGCGTAGAATGCTGCGGCCGCGCGTCACAACCGGACCAACCGGCACCCGCCGACCGGCCGCCGCCGCGAACTGCCCCCCGCCCGGCACAATTACCTCTCAGTCCAGTCACACCGTGTCGATTGCTTCTAGTAGTTCCGCGGTTGGCCGAGGTCGTGCCGGAATGGGTCGGTACGACGGCCGCAATGCCTACCGGGACGACGGCGGGTTTACCGAGTTCGCCAGGTTCGCCAACCTGAGGAAGTTCGCCAACCCAGGTTAATCTTCGCGGAGCGCGTCTGCCGATGAAAATGACGCAGTTGTGTCACCGCGGTGATTCCCGACCGCCCCGATGACGCGGCCTACCGCTCCGCGAAGACGCGAATGGATGCCCCCGCCGGGCGACCCGCCCTCGCCGCGATGTCGTCCCGCCCCCTCGGGCTTGCCGCCGCCCCTAACCGGGGTGGCCAGCCGTGAGTGCGATGAAAATGGAGTGCCCCCGATGAAAAAGGTGTTCACCACGGGTCAGGTTGCCAAAATCTGCAAAGTGGCCCCCCGGACCGTCTCCAAGTGGTTCGACAGCGGCCGGCTGAAGGGGTATCGCATCCCCGGCAGCCAGGACCGCCGCATCCCCCGCGAGCAGCTCATCCGGTTCCTCAAGGAACACGGCATGCCGCTCGGGGAGCTCGAGGAGGAAGAGTGGCACAAGGTGCTGCTCATCGGCACGGAGAAGCTGTTCAACGACCGTATGAAGGAACTCCTCCCGGAGGTGGACGACTTCAAGTACGAGCTGGCCCAGAGCGGGTTCGAGGCCGGGACGCTCGCCCAGAGCTTCCACCCGGACACGATCATCATCGACCTCGGCCTCGGCCGCAGCGAGTCGATGCAAATCGCGTCGAACCTGCGGAAGAACGACGCCTACTCGACGACCCTCATCATCGGCCTCGCCGGCGAGGACGAGGCGGCCCCCGAGAAGCTCAACGAGTACGGGTTCAACGAGGTGTTCAAGAAGCCGTTCGACGTGGCGCTGCTCGCCGAACGCATCCGCCGCCTCGCGGACTCGAAGCGGGACGCGTAATAACAGTTCACCCTCTCGAAAGCCCACGGGTCGATCCGTGGGCTTTCTGCATTTCCGGGCGAACCGTTCGCGAAATCCCGGCCTCCGTATAATGCCCTTCGCGGTTTTTTCCCCGTTTTCAGAGGTCGATTGCAATGGCCGAGTGGCAGCGGACCCACACCTGTGGCGAACTTCGGGAAGCACACCTCGGGCAGACCGTCACCCTGAACGGGTGGGTCCTCATCACCCGGAACTTCCCGAATCAGGTGTTCGTGGACCTCCGCGACCGGTACGGCCTCACGCAAGTCGTCGTCGAGGACGCGGACCCGGCGCTGTTCGCGGAGGCGAACAAGGTCGGCCGCGAGTACGTGCTGTCCGTCACCGGCGTCGTCCGCAAGCGGATCGCGGGGAAGGAGCGCGCGGACATCCCGACCGGACAAGTCGAACTGGAAGCGAAGGCCGTGCGGGTTCTGAACGCCTGCCCACCGCTGCCGTTCAGCGTGACCGAGTTCCCGGACGAGGAACTGGCGAACGAAGACTTGCGGCTCCAATACCGCTACCTCGACCTGCGGCGGCGGTCGATCCAGCACGTCCTGATGCTCCGCCACCGCGTCTGCAAGATCATCCGCGATTACATGGACGCGAACGGGTTCCTCGAACTCGAAACGCCGCTGCTCGGCAAGAGCACGCCGGAGGGGGCGCGGGATTACCTCGTGCCGAGTCGTGTGTTCAACGGCGAGTTCTTCGCCCTCCCGCAGTCGCCGCAGTTGTACAAGCAACTGCTCATGATCTCCGGGTACGACCGGTATTTCCAGATCGCCCGCTGCCTACGGGACGAGGACCTGCGGGCCGACCGGCAGCCGGAGTTCACGCAACTCGACGTGGAGATGTCGTTCGTCGAGCGGGACGACGTGCTGAGCGTGATGGAGGGGCTGGCCGCGGACCTGTTCGAGAAGTGCCTCGGCGTGAAGATTCAACTCCCGCTGCCGCGGATGAGCTACAAGGACGTGATGCTCAAGTACGGGAGCGACAAGCCGGACCTACGGTTCGGCATGGAGATCGTTGACGTTTCCGACATTGCCGGCGAGAGCGAGTTCAAAGTGTTCAAGGACGTGATCGCGGCCGGCGGCGTGGTCCGCGGACTGAACGCGAAGGTAGCGGCCGACAAGTTCAGTAACACCGACCTGAAGCCGGGCGGCAAGCTGTCCGCGTTCGTCACCCAGTTCAAGGCCAAGGGTCTCGCGTGGATGAAGTGCGAGGGGGACAAGCTCACCGGCAGCATCGAGAAGTTCTTCCCGGACGCGGTGAAGGCGAAGTTGAAGGAGCGGATGGGCGTCGCGGCCGGGGACGTGCTGCTGTTCGTCGCGGACAAGGAGGCGGTCGTGTGCGACGCGCTCGGCGCGCTGCGGGGCCAGCTCGCCGTGGACCTGAAGTTGTACAAGAACTGGTGGGACGAGAAGGCCGAGTACGACGCGGCCGAGGAGAAGGCGGCGAAGAAGGAGAAGCGAGCGCCGACGCCGTTCGTGGTGAAGCCGGAGCACTTCAAGATGCTCTGGGTGCTCGACTTCCCGATGTTCGCGTTCGACGACGAGGAGAAGCGGTGGGTGGCCATCCACCACCCGTTCACCGCGCCGATGGACGAGGACGTGGCGACGCTGGAATCCAGCCCCGGCACGGCGCGGGCGAAGGCTTACGACATGGTGCTGAACGGGTACGAGGTCGGCGGCGGCTCGATCCGGATTCACCGCCCGGACGTGCAGGCGACCGTGTTCAAGATGCTCGGCATGCCGCCGGAGGACGCGAAGGCCCGGTTCGGGTTCCTCCTGGACGCGCTGCAGAGCGGCGCGCCGCCGCACGGCGGGATCGCGCTCGGGCTGGACCGGTGGTGCATGATCCTGGCCGGGACGACGAACATCCGCGACGTGATCGCGTTCCCGAAGAACCAGAAGGCCCGCGACCTGATGACCGGCGCGCCGGCCGTCGTGGAGCCGCGGCAACTGAAGGAACTGGGCGTCGAGTTGAAAAAGTAAAGAATCCGCGCAAGACCGCCGACACGGGTCGTCCCGAGGTTGCACCAACTCTTCCCCAGAGTTGCAGGCCGCCGGGGACGGTCCTCGGCGGCCGTGCTTTTTCCGGGGCGTGTGGTGCGAAACTCCCTCCTTTTGCTCCTCGCGGCGGCCGCCTTCGCCGTGGCGTACACGCAGTCGCCGCTCTACTTCTCGAACCAGAACCAGTACCTGCTGCACGGGGGGGCGAACGCCGGCCACGGCCACCTCGCGACCGACTGGCTGGCAAACACCCGCGACCCGACGCCGCTTTTCTCGGCCGTGGTGGAACTCTTCTACCGAATCGGCTGGCCGCAAGGCGTGGCCGCCGTTTATGCCCTCGTTCTCGGCGGGTACGTGATTGCGCTAGCCGCGTTGGTGGCGAAACTGCCGCGCCGCCCGCGGACGTTCCCCGGCTGGCTCGCCGCCTTCGCGACGCTCCTGCTGACGCACGCGGCCCTCTTCCGGTGGGCCTCCGTCCTCGCGTTCGGCGCGGACTATCCGTGGTACTTCCAGTGCGGCGTGGCGAACCAGTACGTCCTTGGGGCCGGGTTCCAGCCGTGCGTCTTCGGCGTCAGCCTCGTCGCATCGCTGGCCGCGTTCCTCCACGACCGGCGCGGGCTGGCGGTCGGGTTCGTTCTGCTCGCCTGCGTCATCCACTTCACGTACCTGCTGCCGGCTGCGCTCCTCGGGCTGGGCTACCTCGCCGCCAGCCCGCGGCGCGACGCCGTCCGCCTCGGCGCGTTCTTGACGCTCGGCATCGCACCGATCGTTGCCTTCAACCTCGTGCGCTTTCAGCCGCACGACGCCGCGACGTTTGCGGAGGCGCAGCGGCTGCTGGTCGAGGTTCGCATCCCGCACCACACGCTCGTGACGAAGTGGCTCGGCCCGCTCGACGGGCTGCAACTCGCCTGGGTCGCCCTCGCGATATTGGCGGTGCGGCGGACCGTACTAGGCCGCGTGATGCTCGTCGCGGCGCTCGGCGGCGTGGCGCTGTCGCTCGCCGCGTACTTCGGGCATTCCCACCTGTTGATGCTCGTGTTCCCGTGGCGCGTTTCGGCGGCCCTCGTCCCGGTGGCGACGGCCATCCTGATGGCGCGGGCCGCGGCGTGGGTCGAGGAAAACTTCGCCGCGGATGTCGTGGTGCCGTTGGCCGGCGTCGTCGTGTTGCTCGCGGTGGTCGCGGGTCTGCTGCTCCCGTTCCGCGGCGTCGGCTATTCGATGAACGAACGCGCGGAACGCGGCCTCCTCGATTTCGTCAATCGAACGAAACGGCCCGGCGACGTGTACCTTATTCCGACGCGAATCCCCAAGCTGTCCGGCGGGGCAAGGGGGTCGGCCTCCACAACCTTCACCTCGCCGCCGCGGCCGACGAGCGGCAACCTCATCCCCGTGGACCTGCAGCGCTTCCGTCTCGCGACCGGGGCGGCGATCTACGTCGATTTCAAGTCGATCCCCTACGCCGACACGGAGGTGCTGGAGTGGTATCGTCGGGTGCAGTTCGCGCAGAAGCGGTACGACGAAAAGGACTGGGCCGCGGCCGTCGAAGGGCTACGGGCCGAGGGCATCACCCACGTGGTCACGCCCGCCGCACAGCCGATTTCGGCCGCGCGGTACGGGCGCGTTTACGAAGACGAATCGTTTCACGTCTACGAGTTGAAGTGACTACTTCGCGTTCGGCGGCAGCCCGCCGGCCTGGGCCTTGAACCCGGAGTGCCACACCTTCGGCATGTACTTGTACACGTCGAACTTCGGGTCGTTCTCCTGGTCGTGGCACTTCATACACCGGGCGGACACAGCCGTCACCAGCCGCTGTTCGGCCGGCTTGATCTGAACCGCGGCGGCCTCGCCCGGCTTCGTCTCGGCCAACTTCTTCAGCACGTCCTTCGCCGGCAGCTTGTCGGTCGGGGCCGACTTCCACTTGCTCATCGACGCCAGGAACCCTTTGTCGGCCGGGTTCGCGACGTGCCCGCTGCCGGGGCCGTGGCAGCTCTCGCACCCGACGTGCTTCAGGTGCGGCGTGGCCGCCTCGTTCGTGTACCCGGTCTTGTACCCGAAGCCGACCGTGTGGCACTGCACGCAGTCGCCGTCGAACTGCCGGAGGCCGGGCCGGTCCGCGATCTTCTCCAGCGCGTCGAGGGCGTGGCCGTGCTTGCTCTCGGCCCAGACCTTGAACTCGTTCGGGTGGCAGGCCGTGCACTTGTCCGACCCGACGAACGACAGGTTCGCCGCGTCGTGCTCGATCTGCGCCTCGTGCGGGATCGGCTTCTCGACGTACTTCGCCAGCAGGTTCTCCTTCTTCACCTTCGCCGTGTACTGTTCCAACAATTGAAGCGTCGCGTTCGCCTTCGCCGCCTCCTCGCCCTTCGGCGTCAGGAACTCCTCGCCGAGCGGGACGAGCTGGTACTTCAACTCGTACCCGTTGCCGGCCTTGAAGACGCCGACGACGCCGAGGTTCTGGCCCTTGTGCCCGACCTGGATCACGAACGTCTTGCCGTTGTTCGCGACGGTCGGGAATTGCGGCGGTTCGGACTCCTCGCTCTGGCAGAGGATCACGTTGAAGTCGGGGTATTGCTGGGCGAGCTTCTCCGTGTCGTCCTTGCTCCCGGCGTAGAGAAGCACGTTGATGACCGGCTTCTTCGCCTCGGCCTTCAGCGCCGCGACGACGCCGGGAAGCGTGTCGTCCGCCTTCGCGACGACGAACGACTTGTCGATCTGGGCCACCTTCTCCGCGACGGTCGGGCCGAGGACGCCGACGACGCCGACCGGCAGGTGCGGCCGCGGCCTCGCCGCCTTGCGGTCTTCGTGGACGACATCGTAAGCCTCGACCATCGGCCGCTTGCCGGGCACGTCGAACAGCTTCTCCCGCGGGACGACGGCCCCGCCGTCCTTGCCGCCCAGGTTCGCGGCCAGGATGATCGGCGGCTCGTTCGGCTTCTGGAGCGTGTACTTGGAGAGCAAGTGCCAGAGCTGCTGGTCGAAGTCCTGCACGCCGAGGCCGACGGCGGAATAGCCCATCTCGGCCAGGGCCTTCATCGTGTACTCGTACTTGAGGTGGTCCTGCTCCTGGACCTTCTTCGGCGGGGCGAGGTCGCCGAGGTCGAGGGCCACGACCGGCCAGCCCTTCTCGCGGATGAGCTTGATGAAGTTCGCCCGCCGCTCGAGGCCGCCCTTCTGCGGCCGGCTGCACCCGCACGGCGACAGGTAGCCGTAGGTCTGGCCGGTCAGCACGATGGCGACTTCCGGCTTCGCGTCCTTCGGCCACGTCGCGAACAGCGGGACGCCACCGACCGTCGGCTCGCCGGCGGTGGCGGCCTTCGGCTTGTCCTCGGGCATCGCGCACCCGGCGAGTGTCACGAGAACTGTAGCGAGCGGGAGGGACCAACGGGCGATGGCGGGACTCGTTGCGGTCATGGTCGGTCACCCCTCCTGGAAGGCGGTCAAGTTACCCGAACGGGGCGGCGGGCGTAAAGGTCAGCGGAGGGGCGGCGGGTCAGCGGCCGTGGCCGGAGACGGGGACCTTCACCGTCACCGGGTTCGGCCCCTTCGTGCGGAGGTAGACGATGCCGTCCCACGGCGGCTGCTTGCCTTCCTTCGCCGGGATTTGCACGGTCATCGTCCAGTACGTCCGCCCGGCCACCGCGGACGGCGGGCCGAGGGTCGGCTTCAGGAAGTTCGGGTGCGTCTGCTCCGTCAGCACCTCCAACTCGACGCCCGGCCGCTCGGTCCAGAGTCGGACTTCCTTCTTCTGAACGAAGTCCCCCGCGTAGGAGCCGAAGTCGATCTTCGACTGGTTGCCGTCGAGCCGGATGAACCCGAGTACCGTGCCGTGCAGCCGGACGGTGTACGGCTTCTGGAGGACGACGCCGGGGCCGCCGCTGACGAACAACTCTTTCGAGAACTCGCCCATGTCCATCGGCTTGCCGTTCGCCTCCCGCGCGACGGTGACCGTGTACCGGTAGCCGCACCGGAAGTTGACGGCCGGCGGCGGGGGCGCGCCCTGCTGGGGCGGCGGCGTCTTGGCCCGCGAGTACGCCTCCAGCGCGTCCGCCGTCAGCGGCTGCGGGTCGCCGATCTTGACGTAGGGGTCGTTGTTGTTCGCCCTGAGCACCGCCGGCGGGAGGGCGTCGCGGATGGCGGAGACGCACGCGACCTCGATCGTCTGCGTCGGCGTGCCCTCGGACAGGTCCGGGAGCGTGTACTCGTACTGCGTGAGTTCCATGGCCTCCCGCGCGCCGCAGTTCACGGAGAACTCGAACGGCTTGGGGGTGAGCTTCGTCCCCTTCGCGTCGTAGGCGTCGAACCACGCCCACTTCGGGGCCGGCGGGCCGACGGCCGCCATCTTGAACCCGAGTTCCAACAGCGCCCACGTCTCGCCGCCGTCGGGGGCGGCGGGGAGTTCGAGCCGGTTGCGGGGGTTGTTGAACTCGAACTCGTGCCAGGTCAACTTGTCGCGGAGGTGGACCCAGCCGAGGGCGGCGAACAGGTTGCCGGTCTGCGTCGGGCCGAAGAGCGACCCGGCGGCGGCCTCTTGGAGGTACGCCCGGAACACGTCGGGGGGTAGTACCGTGCCGCGGATCGACGTGCAGGTCGTGCAGCTCGGCGCGAGCGCGGTCAGGGAGACGCCGGCGGGCCGGACGTTCCGGACGAAGAACCCGACGCGGTTGTCCTTCCCTTCCGTCCCGATCTCGAAGTAGCTCTGGAAGACGCGGTTGACCGCGTCCGGGTGGGACGGGTTGTACGTCCGCTCGGTGTTGCCGATCACCAGCACCGGCAGGTCCTCGACGGCCTCGGCCTCCTCCCGCGGCTTCGTCGGGGCGGTGAACTGCGACATGAACGTCAGCCCGAACACCATGACCACGACCAGGACGATCGGCAGGGCGGTCTTCAGCGTCGAATTCATGGTCGGCATCCGGTCGAAACGGGGGTCGGCCCAGGGGTGTTACGCCCCGCCCGTGGGTTCGGTTCGCTGCTCGCCCTTGCGGCGGATCGTGTCCCGCAGCCGCGCGGCCGTCTCGTAGTCCTCCTGGGCGACGGCCTGCGCGAGTTGCTCCTCCAGCGTCTGTCGGACGCCGTGCCGCTGGCGGATTTCCTCCTCCAGTTGCGTCAGTTGCGCCAGCATCGGGTCGGCGTCCGCGTCCGCCTCCTCGCCGCTCGCGGCGAGGAAGTCGCGGATCTTCTCGGCCCCGCGGCGCAGCGCGTTGACCGCCCCTTCCGGGTCCTCGTCCTCGGCCAACCCCGCGGCCTCCGCCTGCGCCCGGTGGAACAGGACGAACCCGCGGTACTGCTCGTGCGCCTCCGTGTAGGCGTCCGACGGCGAGTGGTCGCGGACGAAGTCCATGAACGCCAGCGTGTGGTCCGCGTCCGTCACCGCCCGGCCGTACTCGCCGAGCGCCAGCCAGCAAATCCGCCGCTGATAGAACTGCATGAACTCGCGGTCCGCCTCTTGCGCCTGCGTCTCGTTGATGGTGAACTTCTTCCCGGCCAGCTCCGCGGCGAGCGCCTTCGACTTCAGGTACTCGTAGTACGTGCCGAAGCTGTGCGGCCGGGTCCCGTCCGGCCGGTCGGTCATTTCCATCTGGAGGATGCCGAGGTCGAGCCGCATCTGCAACACCTCCCGGCCGTCGCGGGCGTTGATGACCCGCGCCTGCAGCACGTTCGGCTTGTGCTCCCAACCCTTCATGGCGCTGTCGATGTCTTGCCGCATGTTATTGATCGCCCTTCTTGTCCGGGCCTTTCTTTTTGAGTGGCTTCCCCTCGCCGTCGATCGGCCCGCAGGCCACGACGACGACCTTGTCCGGGTGGAGGTGCTTCTTCGCCACCGCCTGCACGTCCTCCGGGGTGACCGCGGTGACGGTCGCCCGGTACTTCTCTAGCACGTCAAATCCGAGGCCGTACCGCTCGACGGCGAGCAGCTCCCCGGCCACCTGGTCGTTCGTCGTCAGCCGAAACGCGAGGCTGCCCAGCAAGTATTTCTTAGCATCCTCCACCTCGTCCTTGCCGGGTAGTTCGTCCCGAATCCGGTTGAATTCCTTAAGGAACCCCTCGCGGACCCAGGTGAACTTGTCCGGGAACGTCCCGATGTACCCCGTGAACGCCCCGACCTGATCGCCGGCGGAGTCGGTAATCATCGCCCGGACGGTGTACGCCAGCCCCTGGCGGTCGCGGAGGTTGGCGGACAGGCGGTCGGTGAACCCCGGCCCCGTGCCGAGGACGTTGTCCATGACGAGCAGCTTGTAGTAGTCCGGGTCGTTCCGCTTGATGCCCAGGTGGCCGATGAACACGTGCGTCTGGGCCGCCGTCGGGTCGCTGATGATCTTCTCCTCGGCCTTCTCCCGGGTCGGCGGGGCGGGCAGCGTCGGCTTCGCCGCGTCCCCTTTCTTCCAGTCGGCGGTCAGCTTCTTGACCTTCTCGATCATCTCGTTCGTGTCGAAGTCGCCGACGATCACGACCGTCGTGCGGTTCGGCAGGAATACGCTCTTGTGGAACGCCTTGCAGTCATCCGGCGTCAGTTTCGCGACGATCTCCTTCTTGCCGCTGGCCGGCCGGCCGAACGGGTGTTGGCCGTAGACGGCGGCGCTGAACGCGAGCCGCGCCTTCGTGTTCGGCTGCGTCTCCGAGTCGGCGATGGCCGCGACGAGCTGCTCCCGCTTCGCCTCGAACTCCTCCTGCGGGAACGTCGGCTGGGTCAGACACTCGAACAGCAGGCCGAGGCCCAGGTCGGTGTCGGTCGTGAGAACCTTCAGCGACCCGCCGCTTGACCCCATCGAGAGGGAGCCGCCAGTGTCCTCCATCAGCGTTGCGATTTCCGTGCCCTTGTGCTTTGTCGTTCCCTCTTCGAGCATGTCGCCGACGAGGGCCGCGGCGCCGGACTTCTCGGCCGGTTCGAGGAGCCGCACGTCCGCGACGGAGGCGCGGGCGACGACGATGGGCAGTCGGCGGTTTTCGAGCAGCAGCAACTTGATGCCGTTGTCGAGTTCGACCCGCTTGGCACTTGCCAGCGAGAACCCGCCGGCCCCGGTGGTTTCGGCGCGTTGAAGCGTGCGGGCGGCGACGGACCGTGACTTCGTCGGCCGGGCCGACCCCTTCTTCTCGCCCTCCGGCGGGACGGACCAGACGATGACGGCCGACTCTTCCTTCAGCAGCTTCGCCGCAACTCGCTGGATGTCGGCGGGCGTAACAGCCAGCGCCTTGTCGAGGTACGTCGTGAGGTAGTTCAGGTCCGAGTGCGTCACCGCCCGCGCGATCTGGTTCGCCAGCCCGTGGACGCTCTCTTTGCCGAACACGTTGGACGCGAGCAGCGACCGCCGGGCGCGGGCCAGTTCCGCCGCGGTCACCGGCTCCGTCGCGAGTTTCTTCAGCTCGGCGAAGACGAGTTGCTCGATCTTCTTGCGGTCCTTGCCCTGGAGGGCTTCCACGTCCACGCCGAACCAGCCGGGGTAGCGGCCGGCGTTGTTGCTCGTGTCCACCTCGCCGGCGACGCGCTCGCCTTCCACCAGCTTGCGGTACAGCCGCGAGGTCTTGCCGGACGACAGCACGAGGCTGGCCATGTCCAGGACGTAATCCTCCTCGCTGCCGACGGCGACGGTGTTGAACCCCATCATCATCCGCGGCACGTCGAACTTCGACTCGAACTCCTTGCGGACCGTCTCCTTCCGCGGCGGGAACTGCGGGGCCTCCTTCCGCGGCGGCAACTCCCCCTTCGGGGTCGCGCCGAATTTGTCCTTGATCGTCTTGAGCGCGTCGTCGGCGTCGAACCCGCCGACGACGATGATTGCGGCGTTGTTCGGGTGGTACCACTTGTCGTAGTACCGGGTGATGATTTCCGCCGTCGCGTTGCGGACGTGCGCCTCCTCGCCGATGACCGGGTGCGAATACGGGTTCATCTTCGGGAAGAGCAGGGGGAGGATCGCCTTGTACTCGAGGTCCCACGGCCGGTCCTCGCCGCCCTTCAGTTCCGAAATGACGGCCCCCTTTTCCTGCTCGAACTCGTGGCGGGTGTCGATCCGGGTGTTCCGCATCCGGTCGGCCTCGATGTCCAGCGCGATCTTCCACCGGTCGGCCGCGAAGTCGAAGTGGTAGACGGTCATGTCCTCGCTGGTGTAGGCGTTGTTCGCCCCGCCGTTCCGCTGCGTCGCCCGGTCCACGTCGCCGGGGTTCAGCTTGTCCGTGCCCTTGAAGAGCAGGTGTTCGAGGTAGTGCGACAGCCCGGTCTGGTCCTTGTCCTCGTCGCCCGCGCCGACCTTGTACGCGACCATCGTGGTCACGACCGGCGACGTGGGGATCGGCAGCAGGTAGACCCGCAGGCCGTTCGGTAGCGTCTCGGTGCGGATGTTCTTGAAGATCGCGCTGGCCGTGGCCGCGAGCTTCGCGTCCGGGCCGTCGGCGGCACGGGTCAGCGGGGCGGCGACTACGAACGCGAGAGCCAGGTAACGGAACGCCATATTCGAGTCCTTCCACGAGGAGCGTGCGAATACTCTTAGTTTAGTTGTCCGTTAGTGGCCGAACACGGGAATATCGGCGAACGGCGGGGTCCGCGGGTTCTTCCAACCCTTCGAGGTGTCGCGATGGCAGACTCCCTGGTCACGTTGGCCACGTACTGGACCGTGATGCCGGCCGAGACGGCGAAGTGGGCGCTCGGCGAGCAAGGGATTGCCGCGTACATCGCGGACGACAACATCGTCCTGGCCGACTGGTTCCTCGGCAACGCGGTCGGCGGCGTGAAGCTGATGGTCGCGGAGGCCGACGCGGTTCGGGCACTCGCGTTCCTCGAACAGAACCCGCGGCTGCTTGGCGTGGTCCAGGAACCCGCGAAGGACGATTCGCTGACCTGTCTGAGTTGCGGGAAGCCGATGGCCGATGAGGACACCGAATGTGCCGGGTGCGGGTGGTCGTTCGCGGCGGACGGGGAAGCGGGGGCATAGAAGTCGCTCATTTCAATTGCTGGATCGCGGCGGCCGCCTGCTCGCACTGTTCGCGGCTCACGTCCAGGTGCGTACACATGCGGACCGTCTGCCCGTCGAGCGCCGACACGCGGACGCCTTGCTCGCGGAGCTTTGCAACGACCGCCTGGGCCGACCCGTGCCGGGAATCGACCTCGAACCAGACGAGGTTCGTCTCCACCTTCGGCGGCTTTAGAGTGAACCCGGCGACGCTGGCGACCGCCTCGCCGAGCAGCTTCGCGTTCGCGTGGTCGTTGGCGAGGCGGTCGAGCTGCCGGTCCATCCCGTACCGGCACGCGGCCGCGAGGTAGCCGACCTGCCGCATCGCGCCGCCGAACAGCTTCCGCAGCCGCCGGGCCTTCTCCATGTGCGGCTTGCTGCCGACGAGGGCCGAGCCGACCGGCGCGCCGAGGCCCTTGCTGAACGCGACCATGATCGTGTCGAAGTGGCGTCCCCACTCGCGACCCGGCACGCCGGACGCGACGATCGCGTTCCAGATGCGCGCCCCGTCGAGGTGCATGGCGAGGCCGTGCGACCTCGCCCAGGTAGAAATCGCCGCGACCGTTTCGAGTGAATAGACCGTACCACCGCCGCGGTTATGCGTGTTCTCCAGCGACACCTGCCGCGTACGGACGCTGTGCATGTCTCCGGGCCGGACCTTGCCGTCGAGGTGTTCGGGTCTGAGCAAGCCCCACTCGCCGTCGATGGGCCGGATGGTCACGCCGGCGTGGACGGCCGCGCCGCCGGCTTCCCACAGGACGATGTGGCTCGTCGATTCGGTAAGGATTTCGTCGCCCGGCTCGCAGTGGACGCGGACGGCGACCTGGTTCGCCATCGTGCCGGTCGGGAAGAAGACGGCCGCCGCGTGGCCGAAGTACGCGGCGACGTGTTCCTCAAGTTGGTTGACCGTGGGGTCTTCGCCGTACACGTCGTCGCCGACGGGGGCGGCGTTCATGGCCGCCAACATGCCGGGCGTCGGCTTCGTGACGGTGTCGCTTCGCAGGTCGATCATGCCGTCATGATAGGCACGTCACTTCTTCTCGACCTTCGCCGGCTCGTCCTGCTTGTCCTCGACGAACCACCGGCCGTTGACCTTCGTGAAGTAGACCGCCTTCCCCTTCACGTCGCGGAGGGTGACGGCGGCGTTGTCGCCGGTGACGTTGAACGTGCCGTCTCGGAGGTACCGTTTCATTTCCTTGACGATGCTCGAATCGGCGACGAACTTCTTGCGAACGTCCTCGATGGCGGCGCGGAACCCGCGGACCTTTGCCTCGGCCTTCACGAACTCCGCGAACGCGGCCGGCTCGTAGGGGAGCTTCTCTTCGGCCTTAACGCCGACCGGGTTGGCCCGCTGCCGCTCGCGGAGCTGCCGCAGGTCGTCCTCGACCTGGTTCTCCAACAGCCGGGCGTTCTCGGCCGCCTTCGCTTCCGTGACTTTCTCTTCGATCAGGTGCGCGACCAGCACGTCGAACCGGGCGTCCTCGATCGCCTTGATCGTGGACGCGAGCGTTTCCTGCGGCGTCTGCTGGGTGAACGTCCGCGTATTGATGTTGATCCCGTACCGCGGCGGAACCTTTAGCTCGATCAACTGGCTCGACCCGACGGCGGGGACGGTCAGCAAAATCGTTACGGCCCACAGGGTTCGCATGGTCGGCTCCGGCGGAAGGCGTGTCCCTTCAATCTACACCATCGTCGCGTCGCGCACGACGGGCGCGGCCGCCGGGCGACTTCTTTTCCCCGGCGGGCGGACGTGCCTCGCGGCCGGTCGGTATAATCCGCAACATGGCAGGCAACACCTTCGGCAAACTCTTCCGCGTCACGACCGCCGGCGTCTCGCACGGCCTCGGCTACCTCTGCATCATCGACGGCTGCCCGGCCGGGCTGGACCTCTCCGTCGAGGACTTGCTCCCGGACCTGGCCCGCCGCAAGCCGGGCCAGTCGAAGTTAACGACGCAGCGGGACGAGGCCGACCTGCCGGAAATCTGGTCCGGCGTGTTCGAGGGGAAGACGGACGGCACGCCCATCGGCATCTCGTTCCGCAACGGCGACCAGCGGAGCGGGGACTACGGCGACATCAAGGACAAGTACCGGCCCGGCCACGCGGACTACACGTTCGACGCGAAGTACGGGTTCCGCGACTACCGCGGCGGCGGCCGGAGTTCCGCCCGCGAGACGATCTGCCGCGTCGCGGCCGGGGCCGTGGCGAAGAAACTGCTCGCCCTCGAAGGCATTCGCGTGCTGGGGTACGTGAGTCAGGTCGGCGACGTGGTCGCGAACGTGGCGGACCCGACGGCCGTGACGCTGGAGCAGGTGGAAGCGTCGCCGACGCGATGCCCGATTCCTGCTGTTGCTGCCGAGATGGAGGCACTGATCGACGCGGTGCGGAAGGACCGTGACAGCATCGGCGGGGCGTGCGAACTGGTCGCTGTCGGTGTGCCGCCGGGATTGGGCGAACCCGTCTTCGATAAACTCAAGGCGGACTTGGGGAAGGCATTGTTGTCGCTGCCCGCCGTGTTAGGGTTCGAGTACGGGGCCGGGTTCGCCGTCGCGAAGATGCGCGGCAGCGAGAACAACGACCTGTTCTCCCCGAACCCGATTCACACGGACACGAATCGCCACGGCGGGATGCTCGGCGGCATCTCGTCCGGGATGCCGATCGTCTGCCGCGTCGCGATCAAGCCGACCAGCAGTATCCCGCGGAGTCAAAAGACGGTCACGCGGGCGGGCGAACCCACAGAGATTCTGGTGCGCGGCCGCCACGACCCGTGCCTGCTGCCGCGGTTCGTGCCGATGGGCGAGGCGATGATGGCCCTCGTTCTCGTCGATCACTTGATGCGGTCGCGGGTCGGGCGGCTCACCCCTTGAGCGGCGGGACCGCGAACGCCGGGTCGAGCCGCAGCGAGTCGAACATCCGCTTCACGTTCGGGTGCGTCGCGTTGAACCCGCGGCCGCCGGCCAGAATAATGATCATCCGCCCGTTCACGAGGTAGCACCGGGACACCATCTGCCCGCCGCCGGCGCGAACGTCCACGACCAGCTCCTTGCCGGGGTACTCACCGTAGGTGATCGACTTGCGGCGGACCTCCTTCCCGCCCATCGCCTCCAGGTTGCGGGCCGACCCGTCGCAGGCGTCGTTGAGGAGTTCCTCGACCGGCAGCCGGGCGCGTTCCGGCGGCAGCTTGCCGTCCGACACGCCGATCCCGAACACCGCGTCCTTCGCGAACATGACCGAGTACATTTTCATCGAGAACCCCGGCCCGACGGACATCTGCTGCTCGTCGGGGTGGCCGGGCAGGTCGATCTTGAGGGTGTTCGGGATTTCGTACTCCCGCCACTGGCTGTCCGCGATGACGTTCCGCGGCTTGCCCAGTTGCGAGACGGCGTAGTACATCAGCCCGCACACCGCCAACCCGACGGCGATCTTTAGGAAGAGCAAGACCTTCGTTTCGCCATGCAGCAGCCGTTCCGAGAAGTTCTTCTTGGCCGCAGCCCCCTTCTTTTTCTTCCGCCGCGGCCGCTCCTCCTCGTCCTCCTCAGCGTCCCGGCGTCGTCGGCCCCGCGGTTCGTCGTCGTCCTCGTCATCGTCGTCCCGCCGTCGGCCGCGCCGGGGCCGCTCGTCTTCGTCGGCCTCATACCGCCGCCCCCGGCGCGGCCGGTCGTCGTCATCATCGAGGCTCCGCTTTCGCGGCGGCGGCTCGGCGTCGCGGGACGACGGGCGTTGCCTCGGCAGCCGGGCGGCGAACTCCTTCTCGCACGTCGGACACTGCACGTCGCCGCCCATCAGATCGGGCGGCACGGACAGTTCGGCCCGGCAATGCGGACAAGGAATGATCTGGTCTTCCATCGCCCCGACGCCTCCAGAAAGAGCCGGTCAGCCGCCCGACAGCACATTCTGAATCGTTTGCCGGACCTCCGCCATCGGAATCCGCCGCTGCTGCATCGAGTCCCGGTCGCGGATCGTCACGGTGTCGTTCGTCATCGTATCGCCGTCGATGGTGACGCAGAACGGCGTCCCGATCTCGTCCTGCCGCCGGTAGCGGCGGCCTACGGCCCCCTTGTCGTCGAAGACGACGTTGAAGTGCGCCTTCAGCTCGCGGTACAGCTTTAGCGCCTTCTCCGGCATCCCGTCCTTGTTCACGAGCGGGAAAACAGCGCACTTGACCGGCGCGAGCCGCGGGTGGAATCGCATGACGATTCGCTCCTCAAGGTTCCCCTTCGCGTCCGGGACCTTGTCCTCGGAGTACGCCTCCGTCAGCACGGCGAGCGTGAACCGGTCGGCCCCCGCGCTCGGCTCGATGACGTGCGGCACGAACTTGTACTTCGCGACCTGCTCGGCCGTCGGGTTCGACTTCAGCCACTCTTTGAACGACCGCGTCGCCATCGCCTGCGAGTCATTATTCCACAGCTCCTCGTCGAAGTACGCGAGGTCGTCGGCCTTCCCGCTATGCTTGGCGTGCTGCGTGAGGTCGTAGTCCGCGCGGTGGGCCACGCCTTCGAGTTCCTGGGGTTCATCGCTGAACGGGAACATGTATTCGATGTCGGTCGTACCGACCGAGTAGAACGCTCGTTCGTCGGCGGACTGTTCGCGAGGGATAAGGTTGTCACTCTTAATCCCGAGCGTGCTGTACCATTTTTTCCGGACATCACGCCAATACTCGTACCACTTGAAGCCGTCTTTTGGATGGCAAAAGAACTCGATTTCCATCTGCTCGAACTCGCGCGAGCGGAAGGTGTAGTTCCGCGGCGTCACCTCGTTGCGGAACGCCTTCCCGATCTGCGCGATCCCGAACGGCAACTTGAGCCGGGTGCTGTTCAGCACGTTGCGGTAGTTGGCGAAGATACCCTGTGCCGTTTCCGGTCGGAGGTACACTTTGGATTCGGCCGTCTTTTCTAGGCCCGCGTGGGACTCGAACATCAGCGAGACTTGTTTGGCTTCGCCGAGCGGTGCGCCGCACGCGGGGCAGGGGTCTTGTAACCCTGTCTGGGCGAATTGTTCGGTGGCAAGGTATCGCGTCAACTCTTGTAAACTCGGCGGGTTGCCCGGCTGGGAGTTCACCCGTTCCGCGAGCCAGGTGAGCGTCACCTGTGGGTTGCGGACGAGGGCAAGGTTCGGGGCCAGCTTCTTCCCCTTCGCGTCGGCCCACTTCATCAACCGCGGTGTGTCGATCGCGCCGGTGATCGGCGTGAAAACCTGTATCAAAGAGTTCATCCACTCGCATTCGGCGAGAATCGCCCAGAGGTGATCGGCGCGGGTGAACTTCCCACAGCTAGAACACTTCCGCGTCGGGTCGGCGAACGCCGCGACGTGCCCGCTCGCGACCCACACCTGCGGGTTCATGATGATCGAGCAGTCCAGCCCGACCATGCGGATCTCCTGGCCGTCCGGCCCCGGCGGCGGGTTGCGGACCATGTCCTGCCACCACGCGTCCTTGATGTTCTTCTTCAGCTCGACGCCGAGCGGGCCGTAGTCCCAGAACCCGTTGATGCCGCCGTAGATCTCGCTGGACTGGAAGATGAACCCGGTGTCCTTGCAGAACTTGGCGAACTTGGCCATGTCGATTTTCGTCGGCATCGCGGTGCGTCTCCGAGGGCGACGCCCGTGGCAGGGGCGGCGCGAGGTGTCACGAACAGAGGGCGGAACCGCCCCCGTGGGTTCGGGGATTGTACGGAAACGGGAATCGTGTTCCGCACCGTCCGGCCGCGTGATAAACTCACACCGTACTCGACGAGGACGACCGATGCCGGGTCTGTTTGAAGAACTGCAGATTTCACGCTTCACGGCCGACGAGCGGCTTCAACTCGTCGGCGACATCTGGGACAGCATGGCCGCGGAGGTCGAAGTGGCTCCTCTCCCGCCGGCGCTTTGCGAAGAACTCGACCGCCGGCTAGCCGCCCACCGCGCCGACCCGGGCACCGCGATCCCCTGGGAGCAGGTTCAACGCGATGCCCTCGCACGGTTGCGAAAGAAATGAGCCTTCCGGTTCAGTTTCGCCCGGAAGCGCAGGCGGAGTACGACTCCGCGATCGACTGGTACGAGCAACAGCGAGCCGGCCTCGGGGCTGACTTCATGCGTAAAGTCGGCGACGTGGTCGCCCGCATCTCGACGAATCCGCTGCTACACGCGAAGGTCCACCAAGACGTGCGGAAGGCCGTTGTCCGACGGTTCCCCTAAGTGGTCCTCTACCAAGTCGATCCGACGGAAATCGTCATCGTCTCGTTGTTCCACACCTCGCGCGACCCGAACGAATGGAAGTCGCGGGTCTGATTCACGCCCCCACGCTCTTGAGCTTGTTCTTCGCCGACTTGCCGACCTCGCCCTTCGGGGCACGCTTCACCACGAGCTTCAGCAGGTCGATGCCGAACTGCCGCGGGCGGCCGATCTGCTCCGCGAAGTGGAACCCCACGTAGAACAGGTCCTCCGGGTCCAGGAACTTCGCCTTCTCCAACTCCTTCATCAGCTCCTCGGCGTCCTGCTGGAACAGCGTGTCGAAGTTCCGCAGGGCGTGGTCCGACTCGCGGGAGTGCGGGTCGAGGTCCTTCGCCGACACCTTCACGCCGGTCGTCGCGATCTCCAGCCGGACGGCGAACCCGACCGACGGGTCGCGGGCCACGGCTCGTAGGTACGTCATCGCCTCGGCGTACTTCTTCTTCTTGCGGAGGGTGACCGCCCGCTCGACGAGCTTCTCCTGCAGTTCTGCCGGGTCGATCTCGCGGAGGACGAAGAGGAACGGGTCGGTCCGGTGGTCGCTCTTTTCGAGGTATCCGCACGCCGTCTCGAAGATTTCGCCCCGCGCCGCCGGGGCGAGTTCCTTCGCGAACCCGGCGATCGTGCGGGCGAGCTGCCACGTGTCGTCGTGGCCCTGGCATTCGACGAGCGCTTTCACGAGCGCCTTCCGGCCGCTCTTGAGCTTCTGGAGCTTGCCGCGGGCTGCGTCGCGGACGCCGCGGTCGGAGTGGTGGAACTGGGCGAGCAGCCCCTCGGCGACCTCGGCCGTGTCGCGGTCGCCGATTTTGTCCATCGCCAGCCGTCGGGCCGCGATGTCCGGGGCGTGCAGCAGGATCACCCAGTCGTCGAGCGTCTTGTCCGTCACCGGCAGCTTGTTCAGGATCGCCAGGGCCGGGGCCGCGATGCGGAAGTCCGGCTCGCCGGCGCAGTGGAACAGCCGCTTCAATTGCTCCTTGTTCGGCGACGGCGTCCACCCGCCGACGGCTTGCAGGGCCATCGTCCGCACCTCCGGCGGGTGCGGCAGGAGGATGCGGTCCCACATCACGTCCGCGGCCGACGGCTCGTTCAGCGCGACCAAGAGCCGCACGACCGGGACTTCGGAAGTCGTCGGGATCGGCTTCTTCTTGCTCTTCGCGAGGGCGGTCAGTTCCTCGGCCAGTTCTTTCTTGCGGGCCGGGGCGAGCGTCGGAATCTTGCCGATGATCGCCGCCGACGCGGAGGCCGCGACCTGCGGGTCGTGGTCCAGCAGCACGGCGATGCCGGCCGCGTCGCCGCCGTGGGAGACGTGCGACGTGAGGGCCGCGGCGATGTACTTCCGCACGCCGGGGACGACCTTGTGCATCAGGTCCTGCAGCCCCTTCACGCCCTTCGCGCCGAGGCCGACGGCCGCTTCCGCGGCGAGCGATGCCTCCGGCCCGCCGTGGCCGATGCGGTCGAGAAGCGTCGGCAGCGCCTTGTCGATCTTCAACTGGCCGGCCGACTTGATCGCGTTCGCCCGCACGTCCGCGGAAGCATCGGAGAGCAACCCTAGCACCGCGGCAGACACGTCCCCCTCGCGGACGCCGAGTTCGCCGACCACGAGCGCGGCCGCGGCCCGAACGTCCGGCGGCACGTCCTCGGAGAGGAGGCGGAGCAATTTCTTCGCGGGGATGTCCATCGGTGTCGTCGCGCGGGTAAGGGTCGGTTGCGGTCGATCATATGGAACGAACCCTTAACATTCGGCCTTTTCCGCCGGGGATTCGTCTTTCTCGCCGATCCCGCGGCCGACCCCCAAGCCCCGGATCAACAGCGGGAGCGTCAGCCCCTGGCCGACGAGCGTGGCGAAGATGACCCAGAACGTGATGAACTGGATCAGGTCGCGGCCGGGGAACGGCGAGCCGTCGGTCGTGACCCGCGGCAGGGCCATCGCGGCCGCGAGGGACACGACGCCCCGCATCCCCGTCCACGCTACTACCGAGACGTTCTGCCACGACGGGTACTCGGCGGGCTTGCCGAAGAACGTGCGGTCGATCCACCGCGGCACGTACGCGCCGGGGAAGACCCACACGATCCGGGCGAGGATCGTCGCGGCGGAAACGGCGGCGGCGAACCCGAACAACTGTTGCGGGCTGTACTGGTCGCCTAGTTCGTCGAGAATCACCGGCAGTTGCAGGCCGATGAGGATGAAGATGAGGCTGTTCAAGACGAACTCGAGCATCTCCCAGACGGCCTTCGCCTCGACGTAGAGGTCGTGCTGGAAGATTTTTTCGCACCGCTGGCCGACCCACAGCCCGGCCGTGACGACCGCGAGCACGCCGGAGACGTGAAGCCGTTCCGCGATGAAGAAGAGCGAGAACGGCGTCAACAGCGTGATGACGATGGTCAGCTTCGCGTCCGCGAGCCGCCGGCGGTTGAGCCAGCGGTGCAGGGCCACGATGAGAATCGCGCCGAGCATGCCGACCGCGATGCCGCCGACGCTGACGACGGCGAACGTCGTCCCGGCCTCGACCCAGGAGAACGCCCCGCCGACCACGGCCGCCACGCCCATCCGGTACGCCACCAGTGCGGAAGCGTCGTTCACCAGGCTCTCGCCTTCCAGGATCGTCGTCACCACCTTCGAGATTTTCACCTGCTGCGTGATCGCGAGCGCGGCCACGGCGTCCGGGGGCGACACGATCGCGCCGAGGACGAACCCGACGCTGTACGGCAGGCCAATCAACTCGTGTGCCACCACGGCGACGACCGCGGACGTGAACAGCACCAGCCCTACGGCCAGGAGCGAGATGGCCCGGAGGTGCGTGCGGAACGCCCGCCAGTGGGTGTGGAACGCGGCCGCGTAGAGCAGGGGCGGCAGGAAGAACGTTAGTGCAATGTTCGGGTCGAGCGGCGGGATCGGCGGCAGCCACGGCTGGAAGCTGAGCAAGAGGCCGACGACAACGAGCAGGATCGGGTACGGAACCCGCAACCACCGCGCGAGGATGCCGAGGGCCACGCAGAGGGCGAGCAAGAGTAAGACGACTTCGACCAGGTGCATAAGGGTCCGTCCTCCGGGGGCGTTGACGAGATACGAACTCGGCGATTGACACGCCACGGACGCCGGCCTACCTTCACCCGAAACTTCCCCCGGATGCCGCCATGTCGCGATTCCTTCCCGCCGTAGTCGTTCTCTTCTTCGCGAACCCGCTCCCGGCCGCCGACACGGTCGTCCTCGCCCACGGCGCGGACGAGAAACTGGTCACGCCGTTCGGCGTCGAGTTCGGCCAGGACGGCACACTCTACTTCGTCGAGATGGCGAAGGGCGAGCGGCTGCGGAAGGTCGTCAACGGCACGGTCGTCACGGTCTCCGGGACGGGCGCGAAGGGGGACACCGGCGACGGGAAGAAGGGGCTGACGGCGACGTTCAACGGGATGCACAGCCTCGCCATCGACGGCGACGGGCTGATCTACTTGGCCGACACGTGGAACAATCGGATTCGCACGTTCGACCCGAAAAAGGGGGAGGTGAGCAAGTTCGCGGGGACCGGGGAGAAGGGGTTCGCCGGCGACGGCGGGCCGGCCGACGACGCGAAGTTCGGCGGCGTGTTCTGCGTTTCCTTCGACAAGCCGAAGGCGAACCTGTACGTGACGGACCTCGACAACCGGCGGGTCCGCAAGATCGAGTTGAAAAAGCGGATCGTCACGACCGTGGCCGGGAACGGGTCGAAGGGCGTGCCGAAGGACGGCAAGAAGGCGACCGAGCAGCCGCTCGTGGACCCGCGGGCCGCGGCCGTGGACGGAAAGGGGCGGCTGTACGTACTCGAACGCGGCGGGCACGCCCTGCGGGTGGTGGAGGAGGACGGAACGATCCGCACCGTGGCCGGGACCGGCAAGGCCGGGGCGGACGGCATCGGCGGGCCGGCGCTGAAGGCGGCGATGAACGGGCCGAAGCACCTCTGCGTGGACGCGGACGACTCCGTGCTGATCGCGGACACGGAGAACCATCGGGTCGTGCGATACGTGCCGAAGACGGAAAAGCTGGAACTGGTCGCGGGGACGGGGAAGAAGGGGTCGGGCGGTGTCGGCGGCGACCCGTTGAAGGTGGAACTGAGTCAGCCGCACGGCGTCACCGTACAGCCGAAGACCGGCGTGCTGTTCATCACCGACAGCTACAACAACCGAATTCTGAAAATATTGAAGTGACCTGACTTCCGAAGTCCGGCTTCGACTTCGGAAGTCGATCCCGCGCGGCGGCGTTTGCGGCAACGGTAGACTCCCTCGATCCGCTCGACTTCCGAAGTCGAAGCCGGACTTCGGAAGTCAAGGTTTCATCCGTTCGGGATCACCGCGTCGGCTTCAATCTCCACGAGCATGTCCAGGTCGATCAGCTTGCTCACCTCGACCATCGCCGTCGCCGGGCGGACCGCACCGAACACCTCGCCGTGGGCCTTGCCCACGGCCTCCCAGTCGGCCATCCGCGTCAGGTAGATGCGCGTCCGAACCACGTCTTCCGGCTTCGCCCCGGCCTTCTCGAGCGCCGAAACCACGGTCTTCAGCGTCTGCACGGCCTGGGCGTAGGGGTCGCCCTTGCCGACGAGGCCGTCGGCCGTCGAGGCCGTGCAGCCGGAGACGTACACGAACGCCCCGACGCGGACGGCCCGCGAGTAGCCGACGATCGGTTCCCACTTGCCGCCGCTGCTGATGTTTTGCCGGTGCATGGTCGCTCCTGGTGCTGGGGTTAGATGAGCTTCTGGATTTCGGCGAAGTCCGTCAAGATGCGGTCGGGCTTCGCGGCTTCGAGTACGGCGACCGGCGACGCCCCGCCGGGGACGATCCACCCCGGCACGCCTGCCGCCCGTGCGACTTCCACGTCGATCACCATGTCGCCGACATAGATGGTGTCGGCGGCCGTCGCGCCGAGCCGCCGCATGGCCTCGTGCAGCATCGCCGGGTCCGGCTTCGGCACGCCCACGTCTTCCGGGCCGAGCACCTCGTCGAACAGCGCGGCGACCTGCTTCTCGCGGACGAGCATCTTCGTGAACTGGACGTGCTTGTTGCTGCACACCGCCGTCTTTACGCCGCGTTCGCGGAGGAACCGCAGCGTCTCGACGACGCCGGGAAAGAGGGTCGTGCCTGCGGCCATGACGCCGGGGTGGTGATCCCGGTACGCGGCGACCGCCTCGGCCGGGTCGGCCGTCGGGACGAGTTGCTCCATCAGGTTCGCGAGGCCGTAGCCGACGTACCCGCGGATCGCGTCCTCGGTCATCGGCGGCAGGCCGTACTTGTGGCGGACGTGGTTTGTACTGAGCGTGATCGCCGCGAAGCTGTCGGCGAGCGTGCCGTCGAAGTCGAAAAGTATGGCGCGGATCGGCATTACGTCCTCCCGTAATGCCGATCATCTTACGACGCGGAATCTCAATACAACCCGATGTCCAGCGCCGACGAAATGAACCGGGCCACCCACCACGCCCCGGTCCGCCACCGGCAGTGAATCTTCGCCTGGACGAGCGCGCCCGGTCGGACCGTGCCGTCGGGGTCGGTCAACTCCGCCTCGACGAGGTACGTCTGCGCGAGCGGGACCGTCTCCTGCCCGCCCTCGCCGGCCTGCTTCACGGCCAGCGGGCCGCCGCCGCGTTGCGTCAGCGCAACCGGGACCTGCTTCGCGTCCGAGTCCGGCAGCCGGAGGAGGCGGCCCTTAAAGATGCGATCTGTCCGGCCGATGACGTAGAACGAGACTTCCAGACCCTTCTTTGCTTCGTCGTCCTTTAGTAGCCCCTGGTCTTCCTTCAGCAGCCGGTAGTCGTTCGCGGACACCGGGATTTTCACGATCAGCTTCGTCGGGTCGCCGACCGTGCAAACCGGCTTCTGGTCCTGGAAGTTGCGGTCGTACTGCTTGCCGAGGTCCGTGCCGCTCGGCAGGCCCATGACGACGCCGTTCCGCGGGGCGCGGACCTGGTATAGGTCGTCGGCCCGCCGCTTAAGTTCGTCGAGCTTCTGCGTCGCGGCCACCGCCCGCTGGCGGTACTCGACCTCCTGCGCCAGGAGTTGCGTTACCGACGCCGGCGGCAGGTTCTTCTCGCTCTCCCGCTGGCGGCGGAGGTTGTCGGCGATCTGCAAGCCCTCCCGCATCTCGGCCTCCACCCGCGTCATCTCCTCCGTCAGCGGCTGGCTGATAAACCGGGCCAGCACCTGGCCCTCGACGACGGCCTGGCCCTCGACGACTTCCTTCTTGTGCAGGCGCGCCGGCTCGGTGAGGCCGACGGACACCCCGTGGTCCGGGTGGACGGACACGAGGCCGGTGTCGCGGACGCGGCTGATCGGCAGCGGCAGCAGGAAGAACCCCGCCACCAGCGCCACGAACAGCGTCAGTGTGATGTAGACCCGCTTCGCTTTCATGTCTGGCAACCGCCCCCGTTGACGAACGTTCTTCACCATCCGGTAGGCCGGCCAGACGAACATGCTGACCAGCGACATGATGGCGATCATGTGCGACAAGACTTTGAGCTTCGGCCCCAAGAAGTCGGACAGCATCCAGATGATGCTGAACGTCACGACCCACCGGTACACCCAGCTCAGGACCGCGTAACTAATGAACAACACCTTCCGGGACGGGGCCATGTACGGCTCCGGCGGGACCTCGATGCCGAGGCCCTTGTCCAGGAACGTGTTCGTGATGTACCGGTTCGACCGGTCCCGCAGGTTCGGGATTTCCAGCCAGTCGGCCATGATGTAGTAGCCGTCGAACCGCATCAGCGGGTTCGCGTTGAAGAAGAACGTGCTGACCGAGCAGAGCGTCATCAGGCACAGCGCGATGTTGTTCACGACCGGCATGTGCGGCGTGTACCACCAGACGAACGTGCTGATCGCCGCGATGATGAGTTCGACGTATATCCCGGCGAAGCTGATGATGATCCGCTTCCACTTGTCGCTGATCGTCCAGGCGTCCGTCACGTTGCAATAGAGCGCCGGGGACAGGCACATGAGCAATATTCCCATCTCGTGGCACTCGCCGCCGAACGCCTTGCAACTCAGCCCGTGGCCGAACTCGTGGATGACCTTCACCACGCCGAGGGACAGCCACAGGTAGAGGACCGAGTTGAACGAGAAGAACTCGTGGTACGCGGGCAGCTTGTCGTAGAACGTCTGGAAGTGCAGCGCGACGTGGAACACGGCGGCGAGCATGAGGCCGCACGACGCCACGAAGAACGGCACGGTGAACATCCACCAGAGCCAGCCGTACATCCACGTCAGGATGCGGTCCGGGTCGAAGACCGGAATCTTCCAGTAGAGGATGCTCGACAGCGCGGCCAGCCGCTTCATCCGCCGCTGCTTGGCCCGCCGCTCGAACAGGTGCTTGCCGGTCCCGACCGTCTCGCTCTGCACGAGGCCGGCGGTGATGAGCTGCCGGGCGAACCCTTCGAGGTCGTTGTACTCCAACCGGTGCGGCTTGAACTCGTCCTCGAACTTCCCCTTCACCTCCTCCATCGTGTGGTTGCCGTTGAAGAGGTTGAAGACGAAGAACTCCTGCCGGTTGAACCGGTAGTACCGCAGGCAGACCGGGTCCTTGACGACGTGGTAGACCTTGCCCTCGTACCGCTGCTCCGTGATCTGGAGGTCCGGGCGGGTCCGCAGGCGGACGGCCTTTCGCCGCTCGACCGGGTTGTTGAGAAGACCTGTATCCATGGCGTGGTAAACCGCGCGGGGTCGAAGGTCGAAACCGGGGCCGGTCGGCCGGCCCCGGAACGCGATACGCCCTAACGGTTACTTGTCCCCCGGCAACTTCGGGATGACGACCCCGCCGGCGGGGACGACGGCCCCAGCCGCCGGGCCGCCGGCCGGGACGACGACGTTCATCGGCCCCTTCGGCTCCATCGGCACCACGGCCGTCGAACCGGTCGCCGCGACCGGGGCGGCGACCTCGCCCGGCTTCACGATGATCGTGGCGCTCGACTTGTCTTGCAGCACCGTGCCGGCGTCCGCCCCGCGGTCCACGACGACGGTGACGCGGACGGTCCGGGCGTCGTTCGGGATCACGGCCGTCACCTGGCCGGTCCGCTCCTTGCCGTGTTGGGTCAGGATCGGGGCCGTCCAGACGTGGACGCTGCCGGCCTGCGTGCCGACGACGGCGAACCAGTTGCCGGCCTCCGGGCCGAACGCGGCGCACGTCGGGTTCGCCCGGCCCGGCACGACGAGCCGCTTCCGCTCCGACCCGCGGCCGTTCGCGGCCGGGGCGGTCCACAGTTGCAGCTCGCCCTTCATGTCGCCGTCGCCGCCGGCCGTCATGATGAGCGAATCGTCCGGCGAGAACATGGCGAGCGTCGCGAACCGCGCCGCCGGGCCGATGTTCTGCACGCTACCGATCGGCAGCCCGTTCGACAGGCTGACCACGTCGATCTTGCCGTCCTCCTTGTCGAACAGGACGCGGCCGCCCTTCGACGAGATGCCGAGGGAATCGACCGTCCCCTTGCGGTGGTCGATGGTCCGCTCGACGGCGGCCCCCTTGTCGCCGAGCTTCCAGACGCGGATGGCCCGGTCCCGCGAAACGGTCACGAGCGTGGACTGCGGGGTGAACCGCACGGACGTGACGGCGTCCTTCAACTCGCCGCCGAGGGAGTAGAGCGTCTTGCCGTCGGCGACGCTCCACACGAACACTTCGCGGCCCGCGGCCGACGCGAGATAGCGCCCGTCCGGGCTGAACGACAGCGCGGCCACGCCGGTCCCGTGCGCGTCCTCGAGTTCCCGCATCGGCTTGTCGCTGAGCTTTTCCGGGTTCGACAGATCCCAGAGGCGGACCTTGCCGTCCTCGCCGCCGGTCGCCAGGACCGGCTTCGCGACCTTGTCCCCGGTCACGGCCAGCGACCGGACGCCTTGCACTTCCGGCGCGTGCTGGAGGCGGTACGCCGCCCGCGGCTTGCCGGCCGGCGGGAACGCGTCCCAGATGACGACCGTGTTGTCCAGGCTGGCCGACACGATCATCGGCCGGTCCTTGTGCGCCGTGACGACGACGCCGGTGACCTCGCGGCCGTGGTCCACGCGGCCGAACCGCATGTCCGGGCCGACCGGGACGGACGGCTCGACGACGACCTTCATCCCCGGCCGGATCACGTCCGCATAGTGCGCCTCCAGGATGCCCTCGACCCGCACGTCGTCGGTCGAGAGGACTTCCATGATCGGGTCGCCGGCCTTCACGTACTCGCCGGGTTCCCGCATGAGCTTCGTGATGATGCCGCCGTCCTGGGACTTCGAGCGGTGACGCAACCGCATCGCCTCGGCCCGCTTCTGGTCCCCCTCGGCCTTAACCTTTTCCTTCTCGGACTGGGCAACGTTTTCGCGGTAGCGGGCGAGCGTGGCTTCGAGTTGGATGAGTTCCAACTTCGAGGCCGCGCCTTCCAGCTTTTTCATCGTCGTCGCCTGTTCCTCGATCTTGCTCGCGGCGAACTGGGCCTCCTTGATGGCCGCCACGCACGCCCGGCTGACGAGGCCGTTCGCCTCGACGGCCACGCGGGCTTCGAGGTCGTCGAGTACGCACACGATCGATTTGCTAGCGATCCGGTCCCCTTCGCGGAGTCGCTTGTACGGGAACTTCTGGTCCGCGTCGGCGCTCTCGAACATCAGGTTCCGGTCGTCCTTGCTGAACGTCGCCATGGGCGGCAGCGGGATGCCGATGACCTCGATGTTGCCGTCCACCAGGGCGGAGATCAGCTGCTTCTTGTCGAGCCGGACGACCGCGTCCGGGACGATCACCTCGCCGCTCGGCGCGGTCGAAGCGGTCAGCTCCTCGACCGCCTCCTTCTTGTACAGGACGCTCCCGATCTCGACCGGGGCCACGTTCGTCACGGCCTTGGGGGCCGGCGTGGTGTCGGTGGAGCGGGTGCTGTCACACGCCGTCACCGCGAGGCAGCTCAGGCCCGCGACCGTCTTGAGAACCCAGCGACGATTCATGACTCGACCTCGATAAAGAATGTTTGCCCGGAAGCCGGGCGGGTGTTGTGTGGTGGCCGCCGCAGGGACACCGCGCGGGGCGGGACGACGGCCGGGACAGCGCGAAGGCATTCGCCCGCGGGTGCGGGCGACGCCGGTTAGAAGAAGAAGACGACCTTCTCGTAGAACCACTCCCAGACGCCGTGGAACAGGGAGTAGCCCAGCGAGTGCTGGCCGCACAGGATGCGGATGTGGACTTCCTGGCCGGACGCGAACAGCGTCCGCGGCACGCGGCGGCCCTCCGGGATTTGCGAGATGTCGATCTTGACGTACCCGACGGACACCGGCTCGGACTCGTTGTGGTCGTCCCGGTTCGGAATGACCTCACGCGCCAAATCCTCCTCGTACAGCCGGCCGAAGTACTTCGTGTCCGACTCGCTCGTCACGAGCAGGTCCACGTCCAGGTACTTCTTCCCCTTGTCGTCGGTCTTGTAGTGGGCCGCGTCGGTGAACGCCTTCAGGACGTGCCCGAGGTTCCGCTGCGGAACCTTCAGGTGGACGTGCCACTCGCCCTCGTAGTACCCGAGCTTCTGGATCGGCTCGTTCGGCCGGAGGACGCGGTTCATCAGCTCGTTCGTGTTGTCCGAGTTGAGGACGGTCAGCCGGGCGTCCGGCGACACCTTGCTCGGGTCGAGCGTCGGGGCCGGGACGAACATCACGCCGGGCCGCTTCGTGTCCAGGTTGTACAGCCGGATCATCTCGTCGCGGAGCCGCTCGTTGTTCTGGGCGTTCGCCTCGAACTCGGCCAGCCGTTGGTTGTGCGTCGCGAGGTCGGACGGCGAGAAATTCTTCGTGTCCTGCGACCGCATCGAGTCGGCCTTCGTCCGGTTGATGACGACCTCGTCGCGGATCTTCCGGTACTTCTCGCCGATTTCGTCGCTGTACAACTCGGCGACGGTCGCGCCGGGGTTGATCCGGTTCCCCGGCTTGAACAGCAGGTTCCGCAGTTTCCCGGCTTCCGCCGAGTAGACGTAGTGGAGTTGCGTCGGCTGGAGTTCGCCCTTCGCGTCCATCTTTAACTGGTACGGCACGAACACCATCGCCACCGTCAGCGCGATCAGTGCGGCGATGATGGAGAACGTGATGAGCCGGGCCTTCCCGCCGAGGCCGTCCTGGACCTTCTTGACCGGCCACCAGATCGTCTTCAGCGGGATCGACTTCATCTCCGCCGCGTTGAACAGGGCGGGGGCCGCGTGCTTCGCCACGATGTCCAGCTTCTGGATCATCGGGTCGATGTTTTCGGGCGGGTTAAAGCTCTCCAGCAGCAGCACGGACCGGGCCGGCTTCTTCTCGTCCTTCTCCCGCTCGTCGCGGATCGGCTGGACGACGAGCAGCTTCGGCTGGCTCTCGGCGAGGTAGTCGTCGAGCGCGTGAATGACGGCGGGGGGAAGGCTCTCGTCCTTCTCGCCCTTGAAGACGAGCTTGTCGCCCCAGACGAGGACGGCGTCGAACAGTTGCCGCATCCGCCGGACGTGCGTGGCCGCCTTCTCGACCACGTCCGCCCCGGAGACGGACTCGACGGTCGTCTTCTTCCCGTGCCGGATGCCGACGCACAGGCGGTCGCACTCGACGAGCCGGCGGCCCTCGTTCGCGACGTGGTAGGCGCACTCGGTCGGGTTCAGCGTGCCGTGGATGAGCCGGGCGAACGCCTCGACCTGGGTATACACCCGGTCCAGGCCCGCCGCCTGGCGGGTGTTGCTGAACTTGTGGTACTGGCTAGCGTACCCGGCCATCTGAACCGAGAAGTTCAGGAACGTCGGGTACATCCGCGGGTCGTGCGTCGAGTCCTGGAAGATTTCCAGCAACCCCATCGCCGTCTTGTCCTCCTGGACAATCGGGGCGAAGAGCGTGAAGTAGTCCGTGAGATTCCGAGCCGGGACTTGTCCCGGTTCCGCGAGACCGCTGACCTGGCCCTGCGGTTCGATCGACACCGGCCGGGGCGGTTGGGCCTGGAACACCTGCCGGAGAATCTCGTTGTGGCACTGCCTCCCGCCGCGCTTGGCGTCGAGGCCGACCTTGTCGAGGTTCAACTGGCACGCGACCTGGAGGAAGCCTTGCGGCGTCCGCAGCCAGACGGCCCCGGCGGGTGCGCCGATGGCGGTGATCGCAGTGTTGAGAAATTGTTCGTAGAACTCGCTCGGGGCTAACGTCGAGCCGGCGAGCTTGGAGGCCTTGGTAAACGCTTCGTCAATCAACTGGCTGAACCGGTTCTTGTCCGGCTGTTGCCCGGTCGGCGGGTTGGTGCTCACGGCGGCTCTCGGGTGAGGCGGTAAAGTCGGAACTCACGGCAAATTCCGAGTTATCGTACCCTTACGGCGACGCCTTAACAAGCGTTGTCGGCCCCGCCGCGGCTAAATCATTACGGTGTGGTCCCTTCCGGATGCAGTCAAAGCCTACATTTTCCGGCGGGTAGAACGGAACGGGGCGAAACGACCCGAACAGTCTCTCTACCTTATCGACCAAAGTGATACCGGAGATTATACCGGTCACTAGTGCGACGGTGAAAAACCGCCCACAGATTTCAGCGATTGGGCGAATCAGGGATTTATAGAACGCGATTTGGCAAGGTGGTTGGTTTCGGAGCTGATACTCCCCGCGGACGTTCGTCCGCGGGCTTTCTATTGTTTTAGGGCGAAAGCCCGCGGACGAACGTCCGCGGGGATCGCCTCACTCGACCGGGTGTTCGTTTTCCCACGTCAGGATGTGCTGCATCAGGTCCGGCGGGTCCACGTTGTCGCACGGCAGCGGCCACGCGAACCGCTCGGACGCGGCCAGTTGAGTCGCCCCGGTGCGGTCGTACACGTCGAAGTCGCACCACAGCTTCACGAACTTGCCGATGGCCCGGCCGCGCCGCCGGAGGCGGCCGATCAGTTCGCGGGCGTCGTCGTCGGTCCGGGCGGCCTCCGCGAGGAGTTCCGCCCAATCGACGACCCACTCGACCAACATGCGGGCTTCCTCGTCCCCCAGCCCCCGCGTGAGGGCCTCGTCCCGCACGATCTCGCGCACCAGCGCGTCACAGTCCACGGCCATCCCTGCCCCCATCGCCTTTGCGAGTCGGCGGGCGGCCCGTCCCCCAACGGGCCGCCCCAGCCAACTCTCCCCCACGCCTGCTTCGCCTCGGTGTGCGGCGGGATATAACGGCCGCGGGGTCCGTTCGCAAGCGTGAATTCTTCATAAATCGCTTTCGTCCCGCCGCCGGACTCGCGAAGATGCCAACGATGTCCACCCTCTCCGACCTCGCCCTCGCATTCCTGGGGGCGTTCCTCGCGTTCGCCGTCCTGTCCTGGTTGTTCCCGTCGCTGCTCCGCGGCCTGTGGCGACTGATCCTTCATGCGCTGTACCGGTTCCGCGTCTACAACGCCGACCGCATCCCGGCGACCGGCCCGGCCCTGATCGTCGCGAACCACGTCAGTTACCTCGACTGGATGATCTTCTGGGCCGCCACGCCGCGGCGGGTGAACTACGTCTTCTACGCCGGGTACTACAAGAACCCGGTCCTACGATTCTTCCTCTCGTGGGTCCGCCACCAGTCGGTCAGCCTCGACAACCGCCGGAACCAACCGCACGCGACGATGGACGCGCTGAAGGCCGTGGCCGCCGCCCTCGACCGCGGCGAGGTCGTGGTCTACTTCCCGGAGGGCCGCCTGACCCGCAACGGGCAGATGCTCCCGTTCGGCCGCGGCCTGGAACGCATCCTGCAACTAGTTACGGTGGACGTGCCGGTCATCCCGGCGTGCAGCGACGGCATGTGGGGCAGCTTCTTCACCCACAAGGACGGCCCGATCATGGCCAAGTGGCCCGGCGGGTTCCGGCGGAAGGTGTCCGTCTGGTTCGGCCAGCCGCTGCCGGGGAAGCCGACCGCCGCGGAAGTCCGGGCCGCCGTCGTAGAGGCGGTGGCGGACGTGGCGATCCGCGAGAGCGGCGAGTTGCCGAGCGTCCACTACGCCTTCGTCCGCACGGCCTGCCGGTGGCGGAACACGTTCCGCGTCGGCTTCATCGACGCCGCCACCGACCGCAAGCTGACGTTCGGCCAGGGCCTCGTCGCGACGTGGTGCTTGTCGGGTTGGTTGAAGAAGAAACTCGGACCCTCCGATGAACCCGTCGGCTTGTGGCTGCCGACCGGCCTCGGCTCGACGCTCGCCAACCTCGCCCTCGGCTACCTCGGCCGTACGACCGTGAACCTCAACTACACCGCCGGCCGCGAGTCGGTCGAATCGGCGGCCCGCCAGTCCGGGCTGAAGGTCGTCATCACGGCGAAGCGATTCATCGAGCGCATCCCGTTGGAACTTCCGCCCGACATCGAACGAATCTACCTCGAAGACGCCCTCGGCGGCATCTCGAAGCCCGCGAAGCTCGTGCGATTCCTCGCCGTCGTCCTCCTTCCCGCGTGGCTGGTCGCCCGGCTGATCGGCCTGCCGACACGCGCCACGGACGACGTGCAGACGATCATCTTCAGCAGCGGCAGCACCGGCGAGCCGAAGGGCGTGATGCTCACCCGCCGGAACATCGCCGGGAACGTGGACGGCTTCCTCCGCGGCGTGCCGATCTCGGACAAGGACACGATGCTCGCGACGCTGCCGTTCTTCCACAGCTTCGGGTACACCGTCTGCCTGTGGGCGTGCGTGTACGAGGGCGTGGTCGCCATCTACTACCCGGACCCGCGCGCGGCGAAAGAGGTCGGCGAACTCTGCAAGAAACATTCCTGCACGATCATGATGGGCACCGCCACGTTCCTTCGGTTCTACCTCCGTCGCAGCGACCCGGCCGACTTCCGGTCCGTGACGCTGCTCATCTGCGGGGCGGAGAAGCTGCCGGTGAAACTCGCCCACGAGTTCCACGCGAAGTTCGGCATCATGCCGCTCGAAGGGTACGGCTGCACGGAAACGTCGCCGGTCGTTTGCACGAACCTGCACGACGTGGAGGTGAAGGGCGTCAAGCAAGTAGCGAACACGTTCGGCACGGTCGGCCAGCCGATCCCCGGCGTCGTCGCTAAGGCGTTCCACCCGGAGACGCGGCAGCCGCTCCTGCCCGGCGAGGAGGGCGTGCTGGGCGTGAAGGGGCCGAACGTGATGCTCGGCTACTGGCAACAGCCGGAGAAGACGGCACAAGTGATGATCGACGGGGCGTGGTACGTGACCGGCGACGTGGGCCGGATCGAGCCGGACGGGTTCATCCGCATCACCGGGCGGATCAGCCGGTTCGCGAAGATCGCCGGCGAGATGGTCCCGCTGGAGAAGCTCGAACAGGAGATGCAGGAACTGTTCGGGACCGGCGAGCGGCTGGTGACGGTGTGTGCCGTGCCGGACGAGAAGCGGGGCGAGCGGCTGGTCGTGCTGTACCTGCCGGACGCGGCGGCGAAGCTGGACGAGGTGTTGGAGGCGTTGCCGAAACAGGGGCTGCCGAACCTGTGGGTTCCGGACCGGCGGAACTGTCGGGAGGTGGAGGCGTTCCCGGCGCTGGGCAGCGGGAAGCTGGACCTGAAAGCGGTGGACGAGCTGGCGAGGAAGTTGGCGGGGTGATGTTTCCCACGGATGTTCATCCGTGGGCTTCGCCCAAAAAGAAGTAGCGGGCGAAAGCCCGCGGACGAACGTCCGCGGGGTGTCGGCTAAACTACCCCCATGCTCGCCAACTGCCGCGTCGTCCTCGTTCGCACGCACTACGCCGGGAACATCGGGTCCGTCGCGCGGGCCATGAAGAACTTCGGCCTCCGCGACCTCGTCCTCGTCGATCCCGTCGCCGACGTTGCGTCCCACCAGGCCCGGATGCTGGCCGCCAGCGCCCAGGACATCCTCGACGCGGCCCGCCCCGTGCCCACCTTCGACGAAGCCGTCGCGGATTGCGGCGTCGTCCTCGGCTCGTCCGGCGAGACGGCCGGCACGCTCCGGCAAACCCTCGCCGGCACGCCGCGGGACGTGTTCCCCCGATTCGTCGAAGCGCTCGCACATTCGCCGTGCGCCCTCGTCTTCGGCCCCGAGCCGCACGGCCTGGCGAACGAAGAACTGGCCCGCTGCCACGGCCTGCTGTTCCTACCTACGGAGGCGGAGTACACGTCTTTGAACCTGTCGCTGGCCGTCGGGATCGCCCTCTACGAGCTTCGCAACGCCTCGCGGTCGCAGCCGGAATCACTCGCACGGTCGCCGGCCGCGTTCGCCGATTTCGACCGTGCCATGACGCACCTGCACGCGGCGATGACGGACGTTCGCTTCCTGTTCGGCCAGAACGCCGAGGCTCTGATGAACGCCTTCCGCCACATGGTCGGCCGTGCCACGCCGACGGACCAGGAGGTGAAGATGCTGCACGGCCTCGCCCGGCAGTTGGAACACGCCGCCGACCGGATGAAAAAAGCTGAAACCCTTCTGAGAGGCGGGAAGTAACACTTGGCAATCGTAGGGCGGGTCAAGGCTTTGCCCCGACCCGCCGGGGCTGAGTGCGCCGCGGCGGGTCGGCGCAAAGCCTTGACCCGCCCTACAAATCCCGCCCGGATCGGGTACGCATCATGTTCCGCGCTGCCATCGCGTTCCTGCTTGTGTTCGGCCCGACGGCCCTCGCCGCCGACCCGCTCGACCGCATCCCGGCGCAAGCGGGATTCGTCTTCAAGGTTGAGAACCCGCGCCAGTTCGTGCAGGGGCTGACGAAGATCGACGCCTACCACGGGCTGCAACAGTTCCCCGCGGTGAAGGAGTACCTCGACTCCACGCAGGTGCGGCGGTTCTTCCAGGTCGTGAAGTACCTCGAAGCCGAACTCGGCGGGCCGTGGCCGGAGCAGCTGGACAAGGTCGCCGGCAACGGCATCGCCCTCGGGGTGGCGCTCGCCCCGGAGCCGCAGCCGGCGCTGTTGGTGATCGAGGGGACCGACGCGGCGACCGTCGCGAAAGCGTTCAAGCTGTTCGCCGCGACCGTCCAGGAGGAAGTCGCCCGCGGCGAGGGGAAGCAGGAAGTCATGAAGGCGGAGGTCGAGGGCGTCCCGGTCCTGGGCGTCGGCAAGGACTTCCGAACCGCCCACGTCGGTACGACGATCTACATCGCGAACAAGGACGTGGCGCTCGCCGAGGCGTTGAAGATGGCCGCGGGCAAGACGAAGGGCCGCGTGACGGACCACGCCACCGTCGCCGCGGCCCGAAAGCTGGCCGGGAAGAACCCGGCCGCGTGGGGCTGGCTCGACTTCGCGAAGGTGAAGGAATCGCAGCAGTCGAAGGACTTCTTCGCGGCGACCAAGAAGGACATCTTCCAGACGCTCCTCTTCGGCAGCACGGCCGACGCCGCCCGCCGGGCCGAGTTCATCGCGTTCGCCGTCGAGCAGACGCCGAGGGGGTTCTCGTTCGCCGTCCGGCTTCCGGCGAAGCGGAGCGAACTCGACCCGAACATGGCGGTCCACGCCCCGATGAAAGGCGAACCCGGCTCCCGGCCGCTGCTAATGCCGAAGGGCGTCATCTACAGCCAGAGCTTCTACCTCGACCTCGGCTTCCTGTGGAAGGAGCGGAACAAGCTGTTCAACCCGGAAAACCTCAAGGACGTGGAGAAGGGCATCAAGGACCTCGACAAGGTGCTGCCGAACACGAGCTTCGGCCAACTCCTGGAGATGTCCGGCCCTTACCACCGGCTGGTTTCGGCCCACACCGGCGAGAAGTTGTACGGCATCGAACCCGGTCAAGTGATCCCGCCGTCCGCCTACGTCGCGTCGATGCGGGACGCCCAGTACGGCGAGACGATGGACGCGCTTCTGCGGGCCGGCGGGCTGATCGCGGGCTTCCAGACCGGGTGGAAGCTCAGCGAGGAGACGTTCGACGGCGTGAAGCTGGTGACGTACCGGTTCCCGGAGAAGGCCGACCCGAAGTTCGACGACGACGAGAACCTGCGGTTCAACGCCGCCCCGACGTTCGCGGTCGTGGGCGACTCGCTCGTCGTCGGCAGCACGCCGGGCATCGTAAAGCTGCTGATCCCGGAGTTGAAGAAGGAGTCGAAGGCGTCCGGGTCGCCGGTCGTGTGGCGGGCCAGCGCGTTCGCGGACGGGGCGAGCCGATTCTTGAACGCGGCCCCGGAGCCGACGGTCACGCAGGCGATCCTGACGCAGGGGATCGGCCTCGCGGAAGCGAAGGAGCAGACCCGGAAGTTCGCCGACTGGCTGAAGACGATCGGCAGCCTCGACGTGAGCATCGACCACGCGGCCGAGATGTACGAGTTCAAACTGGCCTGGACGTTCGGCAAGTAACAGGGGAGTTCACCATGTCCGCCGCAACCGGTTGGCACCCGTACACGCCGACGGCCGACAACCCGTGGGACGCGAAGAAGGTCGGCCACCTGTACCGCCGGGCCGGGTTCGGGGCGTCGCACGCGGAGCTGGACGCGGGCGTGAAGAACGGCCCGGCGAAGACGCTCGACCTGATCCTCAACGGCGGCCCGGCTGACGCCGACTTCGAGCAGTCCTCCGAGTTCATGGCGAGCGAGCGGAGCCTGCCCGCCGGGACGACGGCCGTGCCGCTCGGCGCGTGGTGGCTGTACCGGATGCTCCGGACGCCGCACCCGTTCCACGAGAAGATGTGCCTGTTCTGGCACAACCACTTCGCCACGAGCATCCTCAAGGTCCGCAACGCCCGGTACATGCTCGGCCAGTACCGGTTGGTCCACAAGCACGCCCTCGGCAGCTTCCGCACGCTGCTGCACGAGATGACGCTCGACCCGGCGATGATGGTCTGGCTCGACACGAAGGACAGCAAGAAGGGGAAGCCGAACGAGAACTACGCCCGCGAGCTGATGGAACTCTTCTCGCTCGGCATCGGGAACTACACGGAGAAGGACATCCGCGAGGCGGCGCGGGCGTTCACCGGGTACGGCATCAAGGCCGGGAAGTCGGTGTTCACCGAGAAAGAACACGAGGCCGGCTCGAAGTCCGTTTTCGGCAAGACGGGGAACTTCATGGCGAAGGAGGTCGTGGACCTCTGCCTGGACCAGACGGCGTGCCCGCGGTTCCTCGTGACGAAGCTGTACCACTTCCTCTTCAGCGATGCCGAGACACCGAAGCCGGGGTTCCTCGACCCGCTCGTGCAGCAGTACCGCAAGAGCAATTTCAACACGGCCGAGCTGGTTTCGACGATGCTGCGGTCGAATCATTTTTTCTCGCCGGACGTGTACCGGGCGAAGGTGAAGTCGCCGGTCGAGTTCGCCGTCGGCATCGTCCGTGGCTTGGAGGGGAACGTCGGCCCGCTTAACCTCGCGTCGGCCCTGGAAACGCTCGGCCAGGTGCTGTTCGCGCCGCCGTCGGTCAAGGGCTGGGACGGCGGCCCGGCGTGGCTGAACGGGCAGACGCTGCTCTTCCGCCAGAACCTCGCGCTGGCGCTGACCTCGACGGAAGACACTCGGTTTGGCCGGCGGTGCGACCCGGTCGCGGTGTTGTCGCGGTACGACCGCCGCACGGACGAGGCCGCCGTCGAGTTCCTGCTGCACGTCTTCCTCCAGGGCGACGTGTCGGCCGAGGCCCGCGAGCAACTGGCCGAGTACGCGAAGAAGTCGAAGGCGACGAAGTACCCGCCGTTCTGGTCGGCCGAGGACGTGGCGAACCACCGCACCCGAACGCTCGCCCACCTGACGCTAACGCTGCCCGAATTCCAACTCGCCTGATCGAGGTTCCTATGACGACGCGACGCGACTTCCTGAAATCGTCCTCGCTGCTCGGGTTCGGGGCGACCGTCCCGGCGTTCCTCGGCACGACGGCGGCCGCCGCCCCCGCGAACGGCAAGGCCGGGGCGAAGGACACGATCCTCGTGGTCGTCCAACTCACCGGCGGCAACGACGGGCTGAACACCGTCATCCCGCTCAAGAACGACCTGTACCAAAAGTACCGGCCGACCATCGCCGTCCCGAAGGACAAGGCGTTCGGCGTGACGGCTGACTACGGCCTTCACCCGTCGATGGCGGCGCTCGGCCGGCTGCTCAACGACCGGCAGGCGGCCTGCGTCGTCCACGGCGTCGGCTACCCGAACCCGGACCAGTCGCATTTCCGGTCGATGGACATCTGGCACGCCGCCAGCACGAAGGAGTCGCTCACCGAGGGCTGGCTCGGCAAGGCGATGAAGGCGAAGCCGCTGCCCGGCTTCCACCTCGCGGCCGACAACGAGATTGCCCCGCTGGCGCTGACCGGCGCGCCGGCGCGGGTTCCGTCGATCGCGAAGCTGGACGACTTCCAACTGAAGATCGGCGGCGCGAGCGGCAAGGACAAGGCCGACCAGAAGAGCGTCATCGAGTCGGTCGCGAAGGGCGAGGCGGACGCGAAGAAGCCGAAGCTGCTCGACTTCGTCCGCCGCACGGCGATGAACACCTACGAGAGTACCGACCGGCTCCGCGAGATCGGCAAGAGCTACGAGCCGAAGGTCCCGTACCCGGCGAACGAGTTCGCAAACCGGCTGAAGCTCGCGGCCCAGCTCATCGACGCCGGAATCGGGGCACGGCTGTTCTACGTCTCGCTCGACGGGTTCGACACGCACTCCGGGCAGGGCGGCGTCACCGGGGCGCACGCGAACCTGCTCGACACCGTCGCGGCCGGCATCTCGGCGTTCTACCGCGACCTCGCGGAGCGGGGCCACGGCGACCGGGTGTGCGTGATGACGTTCTCCGAGTTCGGCCGGCGGGCGAAGGAGAACGGTAGCAACGGCACCGACCACGGCAGCGGCGCGCCGATGTTCCTCGTCGGCGGCAAGGTGAAGGCCGGGTTCGTCGGCGAGCATCCGAGTTTGGATAAGCTCGAAGACGGGAACCTCGTCCACACGACCGACTTCCGGCAGGTCTACGCGGCAGTGCTGGACAAGTGGCTGGGCGTCGATCCGAAGCCGATTCTGGGTGAGGGCTTCAAGCCGGTGGACGTGTTCAAGGGGTGAGACCCGACTTCCGAAGTCGAAGCCGGACTTCGGAAGTCGGGTCACTCTTTGATCGCCGCCACGACGGTTTCGAGCGCCTGTCGCAGTTCCTTCGCCGTCTGCGGCCGCTCCGCCGGGTTCTTCGCCAACATCCATAGGCACAGGTCGCTCGCCAACGGCGACACGTCCGGGTTCCGCTCGACCGGCGGCCGCGGCGGCGTGCTCATGTGCTGCATGATCATCTGCATCCGGTTCCGCCCCTCGAACGGCAGCTTCCCCGTCAGTAGTTCGTAGAACGTCACGCCGAGCGAGTAGATGTCCGCCCGCAGGTCCACGCTCCCGGCGTCCTTCGCCTGCTCCGGGGCGAGGTAAGCGGCCGTGCCCGCCAGTTCCGGCGGGGCGGCCCCTTCGAGCATCTTCAGCAGGTCGGACTTCGCCAGCCCGAAGTCGATCAGCTTCGCGATGCCGCTGGTGCTGACCAGGATGTTGTCCGGCTTGATGTCGCGGTGGACGATCCCCGCCTGCCACACGGCCGCGAGGCCCTCGATCACCTGCCCGACGAGGTACAGCGCCCACGAGGTCGGCAGTGCGCCGCCCGAGCGGACCAACTCGCCGAGCGGCCGGCCCTCGACGAACTCCAGCACGAGGTACGGCCACCGCGGGTCGAACCCGAAGTCGATGAACCGGACGACCCGCGGGTGCTTCACGCGGGCCAGGGCCGCCGCCTCCGCCCGCATCTGCTTCAGGGCCGCGTCCCGGTCGTAGACGTTGCCCCAGTTCACCAACTTCACCGCCACCGGGATTTGCTTCGCCTCGTCCCATGCCCGGAAGACGTGGCACGACACCCCCTGGCCGAGTTGCTCCTGCAGCGCGTACGGCCCGATCCGGTCCCCGGTCTTCGGGCCGTTCGGGACGCCGTTGAGCGTGTGCTCCTTGCGGGTCGGGGCGGTGATGAAGCTGGTGTCGTTCGTCTCGTTCGACGTGGTGCGGCGGACCTCGTCGTGGATGTCCGACGAAGTGAGCCGGCCGTCCGGGGTGTTCGGAATGGGCGTGGGCGTCATAAGTGTTCGCGGGTCAATCGCAACTTTCCCGTCCGTGGCGAAAGGGATGCAACTTGCCTCATCACAGCTTAGCACACGTTGTAAAGGCGGAAAAATTTCCCGCGCAGTTCTTCCAGGAACGGCCCGACGGCGAGCGTCGCCCCCGTCACCCGGCGGCACAACTCCTTCGCCCGATACCGTCGGCCCTGCGAATGGACGTTCGCCACCAGCCACTCGCGGAGCGGCCGGAAGTCGCCGACGCGCATCCGGTCGTCCAGGGCCGGGATCGCCTGCCGAGCCGCCCGCATCAGCTGCGCCGCGTACAGGTTCCCCAGCGTGTACGTCGGGAAGTACCCGATGCCGCCGAAGCTCCAGTGGATGTCCTGCAGGCAGCCCTCACGGTCGGTCGGCGGCGTCAGGTCGAACAGCGTCCGGAACTTCTCGTTCCACGCGGCCGGCAACTCGGCCACCGGCAGGTCGCCGCTCATCAGGGCTTGCTCGATCTCGAACCGCAGGACGATGTGCAGGTTGTACGTCGCCTCGTCCGCCTCCACGCGAATGAACGACGGCTTCACTTCGTTGATCGCCGCATGGAAGGCGTCGAGCGGAACGTCCGCGATGCTCGTGAAGGTTTGTTGCAGCCGCGGGAAGAAGTGTTCCCAGAACGGCCGACTGCGGCCGACGAGGTTCTCCCACAGCCGGGACTGCGACTCGTGGATGCCGAGCGAACACGCCTGGGCCGTCGGCTCGCCGTACCGGTCGGCGGGGAGGTTCTGCTCGTACAACCCGTGCCCGGCCTCGTGCAGGAGGCCGAAGAACGCCTCGTTGAACGCCCGCGGGTTGTACCGCGTGGTGATCCGGCAGTCGCCGGGGCCGAACCCGGAGCAGAACGGGTGCGTCGTCGTGTCGAGCCGCCCGGCGGCGAAGTCGAACCCGACGGCCGCGGCCGCCGCCTCGGCGAACAGCTTCTGCCGGTCGATGGGGTAGTCGCGCTCCAGAATCGACCGGTCCGGCTTGGTGGAAGATGAGGTGATCTCGCGGATGATCGGAACCAGCCCGGCCGACAGTTCCGCAAAGAGGGCCGTGATCTCGCCGGCCGTGGCCCCCGGCTCGTACTCGTCGAGCAGCGCGTCATAGGGGTGGTCCTTCCACCCGACGGCCGCGGCCTCCTCCCGCTTCAGCGCGACGATCTTCTCCAGGTGTGGTTTAAAAAAAGCGAAGTCGCTCTTGGCCCGCGCCTCGATCCACGCCTCGTTCGCGGCGGCGGTGACGCGGGCGAGTTCCTCGACCAGTCGGGCCGGTACCTTCGTCGCCCGGTCGAAGCCGTGCCGCAGTTCGCGAATGTTCGCGGCTTCGAGAGAGTCTTCCGGGAAGCTCCCGGCCGCGGCCAGCAGTTCGCCGATTCGTGGATCAGTGGCGTGCTGGTGCGTCAGCTTCGCGAGCAGGGCCAGTTGCTCGCCGCGGAACGCGGCCCCGGCCTTCGGCATGTACGTCTGCTGGTCCCAGCCGAGGACCGACGAGCAGGACGAGAGAAGGGCCACGTCGCGGGAACGGGCCATCAGTTCGGCGTAGGGTGTGGTCATGCGGCTATGTTACGCGGGCGTGAACAGGAGGAACTCCCCGCGGACGTTCGTCCGCGGGCTTTGCCTTCAGAATTGAAAGCCCGCGGACGAACGTCCGCGGGGACTCACGCCTGGCACTTAATCACCGCCCGCGCCGCGCTGCCGCACAGGTCCGTGAACGTACTTTCGCTCGGCAGCAGCAGCTTCGCCACCAGCGCCGTCCACCCGGTCTGGTGGCTCGCCCCGAGGCCCATCCCCGTGTCGCCGTGGAAGTACTCGTAGAACGGCACGTAGTCCCGGAACTGCGGGTCCGACTGGTGCTTGCCGTACCACCCGTTCACCGGCCGCTCGCCCTTCGCGTCCTTCAAGAAGATGCGGGTCAGCCGCTCCGAAATCACCTTCGCCACGTCCAGGATCGACATCATGTTCCCCGATCCCGTCGGGCACTCGACCTTGAAGTCCTCGCCGTAGTAGTGGTGGAACTTGTGCAGGCTCTCGACGATCAGGTAGTTCATCGGGAACCAGATCGGGCCCCGCCAGTTCGAGTTGCCGCCGAACGCCGGGATCGTCGATTCCGCCGGCTGGTAGTCCACCGTCAGCACCTCGTCGCCGACCTGGAAGGCGAACGGCCGGCCCTTGTGCGACTTCGACAAGGAGCGGATGCCGAAGTCGGACAGGAACTCGTTCTCGTCGAGGACGCGGCGGAGCAGCTTCTTCATCCGGTGGCCGCGGAGCAGCGACAAGAGGCGGCGTTCGCCGCGGCCGCCCTGATACCACCGGGACACGAGCGTGGCGAGGTCCGGGCGGTTTTCGAGAATCCACCGCATCCGGCTCGCGAACGCCGGGACGCGGGCGAGCAGTTCCGGTTCGAGGACTTCCACCGCGAACAGCGGGATGAGGCCGACCATCGACCGGACCCGCAGCGGCTGCATGTGGCCGCCGGGGAGGATGAGTTCGTCGTAGTAGAAGCTGTCCTGCTCGTCCCAGAGGCCGATCCCCTTGCCGGCCATGTCGGTCATCGCCCGCGCGATGCCGAGGAAGTGCTCGAAGAACTTGATCCCCACGTCCTCGTAGACGGGGTTGTGCAGGGCCAGCTCCAGCGCGATCCGCATCAGGTTGAGGCTGTACATCGCCATCCAGCCGGTAGCGTCGGCCTGGTTGATGAACCCACCGGTCGGCAGCGGGCGGCTCCGGTCGAACACACCAATGTTGTCGAGGCCGAGGAACCCGCCCTGGAAGACGTTCCGGCCGAAGGCGTCCTTCCGGTTCACCCACCAGTTGAAGTTCAGCATCAACTTGTGGAAGCAGCGTTCGAGGAACGGGATGTCCCCGGCGTCGCCCCGCTGCTCGCGGTCGATCTGGAACACCCGCCAGCAGGCCCAGGCGTGGACCGGGGGGTTGGCGTCGCCGAAGTTCCACTCGTAGGCCGGGAGCTGGCCGTTCGGGTGCATGTAGCACTCGCGGAGGAACATCAGGAGCTGGTCCTTCGCGAACCCGGCATCGACTGTGGCGAACGGGATGGTGTGGAACGCCAGGTCCCACGCCGCGTACCACGGGTACTCCCACTTGTCCGGCATCGACACGATGTCGGCGTTCTTCAGGTGCTCCCAATCGACGTTGCGGCCGCGGTCGTGCTCGGCGTTGTTCCGCTTCCGCTCCCGCGGCGGCTTCGGCTGGGCCGGGTCGCCGTGCAGCCACTGCCACACGTCGTAGTTGAAGAACTGCTTCGTCCAGATCAGCCCCGCGATCGCCTGCCGGTGGACGAGCTTCGCGTCCGCGTCGGTCATCCCGGCCTGCACGTCGGCGAAGAACGTGTCGGCCTCCTCGATCCGCTGGGCCATCACGTCGTCGAAGTCGGCGAACGGCGGGTCGAGGGTGTCCTCGGTGGTGTGCCGCATCCGCACGCGGACGGTGGCGAATCCGCCGGGCGGCAACGTGAACCGGTACTTCGCGGCGACCTTCGTGCCGGTCCGCTCCGGGTTCACGGCGGTCGCGTCACCGCCGACGATGTTCTCGTGGAAGGCGTCTTTGAAGAAGCCCTGTTTCGGGACGCGGTAGAGTTTCGTGACGTTCGTGTCGTTGTCGGTGAAGAGCAGGGTCGGGCTACCGTCGAAGTGGCAGACGTACTCGTCCCAGTCGAAGTGGAACAGGCGGACGTTCTTGTCGTCGATGCCGGTGATGATGGGGCGGAAGGCGTCGGCCGTCCAGGACCAGGTGTTGCGGTACCAGACCTGCGGGAGCACCGTCAGTTCGGCCGTGTCCGGGCCGCGGTTGACGACGGTGATCCGCATGAGGATGTCGGTCGGCGACGCCTTCGCGTACTCGACGAACGAATCGAAATACCGGTCCTCGTTCAGCAACCCGGTGTCGAGCAGCTCGAACTCGGGTTCGTGGCGGCCGCGGCGCTTGTTCTCGGTCGCGAGCCACCGGTACGGGTACTCGGCCTGCGGGTACTTATAGAGGAACTTGAGGTAGCTGTGCGTCGGCGTGGCGTCGAGGTGATAGTAGAGTTCCTTAACGTCCTCGCCGTGGTTGCCGCCCTCGTTGGGGACGCCGTAGAGCCGTTCCTTGAGGATCGGGTCTTTCCCGTTCCAGAGGGCAAGGCCGAGGCAGAGCCGTTGGCCGCTGTCGCTGACGCCGGCGATGCCGTCCTCGCCCCACCGGTAGGCCCGGCGGTGGGCGTGGTCGAACGGGAAGTGGTCCCAGGCGTTGCCGTCCGGCGAGTAGTCTTCCCGCACCGTGCCCCACTGCCGGTCGGACAGGTACGGCCCCCAAGTCCGCCAGGACGCGAGGCCGTCGTTGGCTTCCCGGAGGCGCTGGTGCTCGGCGGTGGCGTAGGTCGCGGCGGTCACGGGCGACTCCGGGGTGTGGGGAAACTTGGAGTGACGATACTGCTTGGATGCAACGGTTTCACCCCGATTCCGGGCGAAATCGTTGCCGAGGCTTCCCGGCGTACCGCTAGGGTCGGCACAGGCGATAGAGGTCAGAGGTCGGACATCAGAGATCAGGAAAGACAGAAACCATTCTGACCTCTCACCTCTGACCTTTGACCTCTGACTTCTCGGTTTCCCCGGTTACCCCTATCGGGTAGGATGCATCTAACTCTCACCTGCCGGAGACCGTGTCCCCATGTCTCAGTCGGTCCCCACGCCCCCGCGTCGACCCTTGCGGCCGCTGCTGATTGCGTCGATCGCGTTCGCCGGGGCCGCCGCCCTCGCGGCGGTCGTCCTGCTCCGCCCGGCCCCGGCGGACGCGCAAAACCCGCCGAAGGTGAAGCTGCCGGAGAAGCGGCCGGACGCCCCGGACCTGAACGGCGGCCTCGCGTGGCTGAACACGTCCGGGCCGATCAAGATGGCCGACCTCAAGGGGAAGGTCGTGTTGCTCGACTTTTGGACGCTCTGCTGCATCAACTGCATCCACATCATGCCGGACCTCGCGAAGCTGGAGAAGAAGTACCCGAACGAGTTGGTCGTCATCGGCGTGCATTCCGCGAAGTTCGAGAACGAGAAGGACACGAAGTCGATCCGCAAGGCGGTGCTGCGGTACGAGATCGCGCACCCGGTCGTGAACGACGCGAACCACACGATTTGGGACAACTTCGACGTGAACAGCTGGCCGACGATGGCCGTCATCGACGCCGAGGGGAAGTTCGTCGGCAAGATTTCCGGCGAGGGGAACTACGACCTGATGGACGAGGTCGTGGCCACGCTCATCGCCGAGGCGAAGGAGAAGAAGGTCCTCAACGACAAGCCGATCCGGTTCGACCTGATTCGTTACCGCGAGACGGGCGACTCGCCGCTGTTCTTCCCCGGCAAGGTGACGGCCGACGAGAAGGGGAACCGCCTCTTCATCGCCGACAGCACGAACCATCGAATCGTGGTCACGGACCTCGACGGCAAGAAGCTGGACGTCATCGGGACCGGCACGCCGGGCTTCAAGGACGGGTTGTTCGCCGCGACACAGTTCGACGACCCGCAGGGCATGGCCCTCGACGGCGACACGCTGTACGTCGCGGACCGGAAGAACCATAGCATCCGCGCCCTGGACTTGAAGGCGAAAACGACCACGACCGTCGCGGGCATCGGAAAGCAGGACGGCGAGTTCGCGAACCGCGCCCTCGATTCGTTCGTAGACGCGAAGGGGATGGGCTTGAACTCGCCGTGGGACCTGCTCATCGTCGGCCGGCAGATGTTCATCGCGATGGCCGGGCATCACCAGATTTGGGTGATGGATTTGGACGCGAAGAAGGTGAAGCCGTTGGCCGGGAACGGCCGGGAGCACATCAAGGACGGGCCGCTGTATGCGTCGAGCTTCGCCCAGCCGTCCGGGTTGACGCACGACGGCCAGTTCCTGTACGTGGCGGACAGCGAGGGCAGCGCGATCCGGAAGCTGCCGCTCTCCGGCGACGGCCGGGTGACGACTTACATCGGGCGGCCCGGCGACCGCGGGGCGCTGTTCTTCTTCGGCGACAAGGACGGCAAGCTGGAGGACGCGAAGCTGCAGCACGCCCTGGCGGTGTTGCACCACGGCGGCAAGCTGTACGTCGCGGACACGTACAACAGCAAGCTGAAGGAGGTCGATCCGCAGGCCGGGACGTGTACGACGCTTCTCGGCGGCGACGACGCGGACAGCTTCTTCGGCGGCCCGCTGTTCAGCGAGCCGGCCGGGATGTCGATCGCGAACGGCAAGCTGTACGTGGCCGACACGAATGCCAACCGCATCCGCGTGGTGGACCTGAAGTCGAAGCAGGTCTCGACGCTGAAGCTGACGGGCGTGGAGCCGCCCCCGCCGCAGAAGGAATGGCAGCCGATGAAGTAACGCGCCGTTGAAAGATCGTCCCTCACACGGAGGTACTGCCGAATATGTCCGCCAAGCTCGCCACGGCACTCGGCCTGCTCCTAGTTCTCAGCCCGCTCGCGCCCGCCGCCGACAAGGATGCGTGGTACGCGAAGGCCGTGAAGTCGGTCGAGGCGAGCTTCGACCCCGCCGAGGCGAAGCCGGGGCAGACGGTCACCTTCAAGGTCACGGTCACGCTCAACGACGGCTACTACACGTACCCGCTGAAGCAGCCGGAGAAGAACGCGAAGGGAATGGTCAACAAGATCGCGTTCCCGAAGCCCGGCAGCGTCATCTTCGTCGGCGACGCGAAGGACCCGGACGGGTTCGACACCAAGAGTGAGCCTTTGCTCGATATCACGGAGCTGCGGACGTACAAGGGTACGGCGACGTTCGAGCGGAAGGCCGTCGTGTCGCCGACGGCGAAGCCCGGCGACGTGACGGTGCAACTCGACAAGTTCGTCCTGTCCGTGTGCGACGCCTCGAACTGCTACCCGGCCAACACGCTGACGCCGGAGGCGAAGCTGAAGGTTCTCGACGGCAAGGTCGAGGTCGCGAAGGAGTTCGCGGCCGAGGTGAAGGCGGCGCTCGACGGCAAGTAGAATGACGGCGACCCGGACCGACCCACGGACGGCCTCCGTGGGTCGTGCCATTGACCCGAGGACGGCATGCGCTCACTCCTGTTGCTCCTGGCACTCGCGACGCCGGCCCTGGCGCAGAAGAAGAAGCTCACGTTCGCCGACGTGGCCGACGTGTCGGCGACCATCGAGCCGCAACGGGCGCAACCGGGCGACACGGTGACGTTCAAACTCACCATCACCCCAAAGCAGAACTTCTGGACTTACCCGACCGGCAAGAATGTCTTCGGCCTCCCGAAGACCGGCGACGTGGTGTTCGACCCGAAATTCGCCGACCCGCCCAACCCGGAAACAAAAACGGACGAGATGGGCTTGCCGGAAGACTACTACCCGGCCGGCGGGACGTGGGAGTTCAAGGGCCGGGTGTCGCCGACCGCCACGCCGGGGAAAAAGACGGTCGCGCTCACGGGCACGAAGCTCCAGGTCTGCGACAAGCAGAATTGCTACTACTCGAGTGCGGCGACCACGCCGACGGCGGAGATCGAGGTTCTCGCGGGGGCCGCCCCGCCCCCTCCCTCGGCGATGCCGCCGCGAGGCCTGCCGCCGGAGAGCGCGAACAGCCAGCCGCAAGCCGTCCCGCTCGGGCCGCCGAAGGTGGAGCCGCCCGCCCCCGCGCACAAGGGCGTTATCAAGAAGAACGCCGTCCCCGTCGCCCAGCACAAGGCCGCACTCGACGACCTCGCGGCCCGGATCGAGAAGGAATCGACCGCCGGCCACCTGCCGACGACGAACCTCTGGGGCTTCCTCGCGACGGCCGCCGTGTGGGGCTGGATTTCGCTCGTCACCCCCTGCGTCTTCCCGATGATCCCAATCACCGTCAGCCTGTTCCTCAAGCAGGGGAACAAGTCCACGAAGGACGTGCTGAAGTTGGCGACCGTCTACTCGCTCACGATCATCCTCGTCATCGGCCTGTCGGCCGTCGCGTTCCTGAAGACGTTCCGCGAACTCAGCACGAACCCGGTCATGAACATCGGCCTCGGCGTGCTTCTCGTCGTGTTCGCGCTGTCGCTGTTCGGCATGTTCGACATCGCGCTGCCCGGCTTCCTACTACGGTACACCGAGAAGAAGCGGGGCGCGGGCGGCATGATCGGCACCGTGTTCGGCGCGCTGGCGTTCAGCATCGTCAGCTTCACCTGCGTGGCCCCGTTCCTCGGCGGGTTCGCGGGCATGGCCGCGTCGGGGCAGTTCAGCACGCTCCAACTCGTCCTCGGCGGGCTGGTGTTCGCGACCGCGTTCGCCTCGCCGTTCTTCGTCCTCGCGATGTTCCCCAGCCTGCTCAAGAAGCTGCCCAAGTCCGGCGGCTGGCTCGACACGATCAAGGCCGTCATGGGCTTCCTCGAAGTCGCGGCCGCGCTCAAGTTCTTCCGCACGGCCGAGCTGCTCCTGCTGCCGCGGACGGAATACTTCACCTACGAGGTTTGCCTCGCCGGGCTGATCGTCACGTCCGGCGTGTGCGGGCTGTACCTCTTGAACGTGTTCCGGCTGCCGCACGACGAGGAGCGGCCGAACATCGGCGTCGGCCGGCTCATGTGGGCGCTCGCGTTCCTCGGGCTGGCCGTCTACCTCGCGCCTGGTCTGTTCAAAACGAGTGAAGGTAAGGCGCAACGGCCGCGGGGCGTGGTGTACGCCTGGGTCGATGCGTTCCTGCTGCCGGACGCCAGCCCGGACCTGCCGTGGAACAGCGACCTGCCGGCCGCGGTCGCGCAGGCACGGAAGGAGACCGGCCAGAAGCGGTTCGTGTTCGTGGACTTCACCGGCGAGTCGTGCCAGAACTGCAAGTACAACGAGAACAACGTCTTCCCCCGGCCGGAGATCGACCCGGTGTTACGGGGCTACACGCTGGCCGCGATGTACACCGACAAGGTTCCGACGGACTTCTACCATACGCCGCCGGCCGAGGACGCCAGCCGGGCCGAGGCGGCGGAGAACGCCGAGTTCCAGCGGAAGGTGTTCCGGGACGAGGCGCTGCCGCTGTACGCGATCCTCGAACCGCTGCCGGACGGCAAGGTGCGGGTCGTAGGCGTGTACGACGAGGGGAAGATCAACGACCCGGCCCGGTTCGCAGAATTCCTGAAGAAGTCGCTCGGTAAGTGATTCAATGGCCCGGTTCACGAATGTCGCGCTCTACAAGTTCACGCCGCTCGACGACCTGAAACCCCTCCGCGACCGGCTTCTCGGGCGGTGTCGCGAAGGGAACCTCAAGGGGTCCGTCCTCCTCAGCACCGAGGGCATCAACCTCTTCGTCGCGGGGCTTCAACCGGGACTCGACCGGCTCCTCACGGAGTTGCGGGCCGTGCCCAATCTCGGCGAACTGGACCCGAAACTCAGCTACAGCGACGAGCAACCGTTCACGCGGATGCTGGTGAAGATCAAGAAGGAGATCATCGCGTTCGGCGTGCCCGGCATCGACCCGGCCCGGCGGCCGTCGCCGCGGGTGTCGCCCCGCGAGCTGAAGCGGTGGCTCGACGAGGGGCGGCCGGTCACGCTGCTCGACACGCGCAACAACTTTGAAGTAGACCTCGGAACGTTTCGCAACGCCCGCGCCATCGGCGTCGGCCATTTCCGCGAGTTCCCACACGCCGCCGACGCGCTACCGGACGAGTTGAAATCACGGCCGGTCGTCACGTTCTGCACCGGCGGCATCCGGTGCGAGAAGGCCGCGCCGTACCTCGAACGCCTCGGGTTCGAGCAGGTCTTCCAGCTCGACGGCGGCATCCTGAAATACTTCGAGGAGTGCGGCCGCGACCACTACGACGGCGAGTGCTTCGTCTTCGACAAGCGGGTCGGCCTAGACCCGAGCTTGCAGGAGTCCGACACGGCCCTCTGTTTCGTGTGCCAGTCGCCGCTCGGCGAGGCGGACCGCCGCGACCCGCGGTACGTCGAAGGCGTCTCGTGCGCCCACTGCGTCCGTAGCGACGAGGAACGCCGTCGCGCGGGGATGGCGCACCACGAGAAGTTGCTTCGCGAAGTGACGACACCGTTGCCGGGTGACGCGCCCTACGAGAACGTTCGCCCGTTGGTCGTGCCGCGGCGGTGGGCGAACGCCTCGCTCGTCGAGTACCTGCACGGCATCCTCGGTCACATTTCCATCGAGCACTGGCGAACCGAATGCGATGCCGGCCGCGTTCTGGGCCGGGATCACCGGCCGGTGACGGCGGAACACGTCGTCAAGGACGGCGACCGGTACTTCCACCTCCAACCGAGAGCCGCCGAGCCGGCTGTGAACGCGGACATCCGCATCCTGCACGAGGACGAGGCGATCGTCGTCCTGAACAAGCCGGCCCCGCTGCCGATGCACCCGTGCGGGCAGTTCAACAAGAACTCGCTGCAAATGATCCTGCGGCAGGTGTACGCTCCGCAACGGCCGCGGCCGGCGCACCGGCTGGACGCGAACACCACCGGCGTCGTCGTGTTCACCCGCACGGCCCACTTCGCGAAGCTCGTGCAGCCGCAGTTCGAGCGCGGCGAGGTGGAGAAACAATACCTGGCCCGGGTCGTCGGCCACTCCCCGGCGGACGAGTTCACCTGTGATGCACCGATCCAGGAGTCGGCGACGGAGGCCGGTTCCCGCGGAGTGCAAGAGGACGGGCTGTCGGCCCGCACCGACTTCCGGGTGCTACGCGGGTTCGAGGACGGGACGACGCTCTTGGAGGTGACGCCGCGGACCGGGCGGACGAATCAGATTCGCGTCCACCTGTGGTACCTCGGTTTCCCAATCGTCGGCGACCCGATGTACCGGCCGAACGGCGAGCGGGCGGACAAGCAAACGCTCGACGTGTCCGACCCGCCGATGTGCTTGCACGCCCACCGGCTGACGTTCACGCACCCCGTCCGAAACGAGCGGGTCACGTTCGAGGCCGACCCGCCCGAGTGGGTTACCCGCGGATGACCCACTGGGCCAGGTCCTTCAACTTTGCGGATTTCCCCTGCATCAGGAACCCGACGCGGAAGATGCGGCCGGCCGCCCAGACGCACGCCACGGTCGCTGCCGCGGTGATGGCCACGCCCGCGAGCAGCTGGACCAGCGGCACGCCCGGCGGGACGCTCTGGCGGGCGACCAGGATCATCGGGGCGCTCGTCGGGAACAGCGACGCCGCGACCGCGAGCTTCCCGTGCGGGTCCATCAGGATCGGGCCGATCGCGAACATCGGCATCACGATGAAAAACATCACCGGCGTCAACAGCGTCTGCGTGTCCTTCACGTCCTGCGCCGCCGCGCCGACGGCGATGAAGATCGAGCCGAACATCATCAGGGCCATGGTCAGGAAGACGAAGAACCAGAAGATCAGCCCCGGCGTGATGGCGTCGGTCAGGCCGTAGCGGGCCGCGAGGAAGTACCCGCCGCCGAAGTAGATCACGGCCGTCGTCAGCGAGATGCCGACGACGCCGAGCAGCTTCCCGGACATCAGCTCGAACGGCGTCACGGACCCGAGCAGGACCTCCGCGATCCGCTGGCCCTTCTCCTCGACGATGCCGTTCATCGCCGGGGACGCGCCGAACATGATGACCACGAACATCATCGCGATCAGCACGCCGGGCAGCAGGAAGTTCAGAATCCGCTTCTCGTCGGCCGCGTCCTCGATCGCGCCGGTCTGCGGGTTCTTCGTCGTCAGCCCCTTCGCCTGGAGCGGGACCGGCTGCTGGAGCGCCTTGACCTTGTTCACGTCGTACTTCTCGGCCGCGAACCGCTCCCGCTGGACGGCGTCGTTGATCCGCCGCTCCAGGTACCGGCCGATGAACCCCTCGCCCGGCTTCTTCGACTGCAACCGGATCGCCTGCCCGTCCGTCGCCTTCTCCGGGTTCAGGTCCGCCCGCGGGGCGAACACGTCCGCGCCGATTTCCAGGAACGCCTCGATCTCGTCCCGGCTGACCCGCTCGGACAGCTCGAACCGCTGCTGCCGCACGGCCTCCGGCGTGTTCTCTCCGGGGGGGACGACCTCCAGCTTCAGGGCCGGGTGGATCCGCGCGCCGGTCGTCGGGTCGTTGATGATGACCTCGTTGTACGTCGTCACGTCCGCGACGAGTGCGGCCGCGACCCGGCCGCCGGGCGACCGGTCCACCACGGCGTAGGTCTTCTCCGAGTTGTCGTCGAGCTTCTTCGTCAGCGCCTGGAGGCCGATGCTCGCCGTCATCATCACCGGCATGAGCACCAGCGAAATGATGAACGCCTTCGTCTTCACGCCGGCGAGGTATTCCCGCTTCGCGATCGTCAAAATCTTCCGCATGGGTCACTCGGTGGGGTCTTTCGGGTCCGCGATGCGGACGAAGATGTCGTGGAGCGTCGGTCGGGTTTGCTCGAACTGCCGCACCGCCCCGCGGCGCATCAGTTCCTGGAGGACCGCCTGGCTGTCGGTCCCCTTCGCGAGCCGGAGTTCCTGATACCGGCCGTAGTCGGTCGCCGTCTCGACGCCGAACAGCCCGGCGAGCGAACCGCCTTCCACCCGGACGCGGAGGGTGTCGAACCCGTAGGCGCTCTGGATCGAGTCGAGCGTGCCGTCGAGAACCTTCTTCCCCTTGTAGATCATGAACACGAAGTCGCACAACTGCTCGGCGACGGCCATGTTGTGCGTCGAGAAGATGATCGTCTTCCCCTCCTTGCGAAGGTCGAGGATCGCCTTGCGGAACAGGTTCTCGTTCACCGGGTCGAGGCCGCTGAACGGCTCGTCGAGGATGATGAGGTCGGGGTCGGTGACGACGGCCGAGATGAACTGCACCTTCTGCGACATGCCCTTCGAGAGCTGATCGACCTTCTTGTCCGCGGCGTGGGCCAGCTCCATCCGCTCCAGCCACTGCTCGATCCGCTGCTGCGGCTGCCGCATCCCCTTGAGTTCCGCGTAGAACCGCAGCACGTCGCGGACCTTCATCTGCTTGTAGAGGCCGCGCTCTTCCGGCAGGTACGTCACGCGGTTCGCGGCAGCGTGCCACGAGTCGTCGTCGAGGACGCGGATCAACCCCCGGTCCGGGAGGTAGATGCGCATAATCATCCGCAGCGTCGTCGTCTTGCCGGACCCGTTCGGGCCGATGAACCCGTAGATGGTCCCGGTCGGCACGACGAGGCTGAGGTCATCGACCGCGACCTGCGGGCCGAACGTCTTCGTCACCTGGTCGATTTCGACGGCCGGTGTCATGTGCCGACTCGTGGGGAAGGGGAGCGTCTGGTGCGGTATTCGCCGGGCGTGCTGAAATCTTCTTTGAAATTCTCGTTGGTGGGCAAGTCCATTTCTGGTACGAATGCCGTCAGCCCTTCGGAGGCGGTCATGGCCCATTCTCGCATCTCCCGGCGGACGGCCCTCGGCGGCACGGCCGCCCTCCTCGGCACGCTCGCCGCCGGCTCCCTTTCGGCCGCCGAGGGCGGGCCGCGCATCCTCGTCGTCGTCGGGCCGAGTTCGCACCCGCCGGGCACGCACGAGGTCGCGGCCGGCGGCCGACTTCTCAAACATTGCCTGGAAGCCGCCGGTGCGAAGGCCGATGTCATCACCGATTGGCCCGCCGATGCGAAGTCCCTCGCGGACGTGGCGTCCGTCGTGTTCATTGGCGACCTGTTCCCGCCGGAGGTGATGAAGGACCGCGACCGGATCATGGCCGACCTGACGGCAATGATGAACCGCGGCTGCGGCCTCGTCTGCCTGCACTACGCGACCGGGCTGGAAGCGAAATTCGTGAAGGACGACGGCGACCACCCGCTCTTGCACTGGATGGGCGGCTACTTCGCGACGCGGTGCAACCACCACAAGTCCGTGGCGAAGGTGTTCAAGGAGGCCACCATCGAGCCGGCCGGAGATCATCCGGTCCTCCGCGGGTGGAAGGCGTTCGAGCTGCACGACGAGCCGTACATCAACAACTACTTCGGCAAGGGCGGCCCGGCGAAGAACGTGACCGCCTTGGCGACGGCGATGCTGCCGCCGGACGCGCCGAAGAAGGAGACGGTCGCGTGGGCCACAGAGCGGGCGGACGGCGGCCGCGGCGTCGGCATCGTGATGCCGCACTTCTACAAGAACTGGAACATCGACGCCCTCCGCACGCTGGTCCTCAACGCCATCGTCTGGACGGCGAAGCGCGACGTGCCGACGGACGGCGTTCAGACGAACCTGCCGGTGCTGGAAACGTTCAAGCCCGCGGCCGTCGAAGTGCCGGTGAAGAAGAAATAACCTCCCCGAGATTCCCCATGTTCATGCGTCTCGCCGCGGTCGTCGCGGCCTGTTTCGCCGTCACGCATCTCGCCGCCGCGAAGCCGAACGTCATCGTCATCCTGACGGACGACCAAGGCTGGGGCGACCTCAGCGTCAACGGCAACACGAACCTCCGCACGCCGCACCTCGACTCGCTGGCGCGGGACGGGGCGATGTTCGAGCGGTTCTTCGTACAGCCGGTCTGCTCGCCGACGCGGGCCGAGTTTCTGACCGGCCGCTACCACCCCCGCGGCGGCGTCCGCGGCGTCACGTCCGGCGGCGAGCGGCTGAACCTCGACGAGCGGACCGTCGCCGAGAGCTTCCAGAAGGCCGGGTACGCGACGGCCGCGTTCGGCAAGTGGCACAACGGGTCGCAGTACCCGTACCACCCCCGCGGCCGCGGGTTCGGCGAGTACTTCGGGTTCACCGCCGGGCACTGGGCCGACTATTTCGATGCCCCGCTCGACCACGACGGGAAGGACGTGAAAGGCAAGGGCTACCTGCCGGACGAGCTGACGGACCGGACCATCGCGTTCGCGAAGAAAGCGACGGCCGCGGGCACGCCGTTCTTCGTCTACCTGACGTACAACACGCCGCACTCGCCGATGCAGGTTCCGGACGAATACTGGGCGCGGTACGAGAAGGCCGAGCTGAAGCTCCGCGGCGCGACGGGCAAGGAGAACGTCGAGCACACCCGCGCGGCCCTCGCGATGTGCGAGAACATCGACCGCAACGTCGGCCGCCTCCTCACGGCCCTCCACGATCAGAAGATCGAGGAAGACACGATGGTCATTTATTTCGCGGACAACGGGCCGAACGGCCCGCGGTGGAACGGCGGCATGAAGGGCGTGAAGGGGACCACGGACGAGGGCGGCGTCCGGTCGCCGCTGCACGTCCGCTGGCCGGGGCGGGTCAAGCCCGGCACGGTCGTGAAGCCAGTCGCCGCGGCCATCGACTTGATGCCGACGCTCCTCGCACTGGCCGGCGTCCCCCGCGTCGGCGAGAAGCCGCTCGACGGCATCGACCTGTCACCGTGGCTGCTCGGCAAGGGGACGCTGCTGCCGGACCGCGTCTTGTTCCAGACGTGGGCGGGCCGGGTGTCCGCGCGAACCCAGCGGTATCGGCTCGACAACGCCGGGAAGCTCTTCGACATGATCGACGACCCGAATCAGACCCGCGACGTGAGCGGCGACAAGCCGGACGAGGCGAAGAAGCTCCGCGACGCGGTGACAACGTGGAAGACGGACGTGGGCGTGCCGCAGAAGGCGGACGACCGGCCGTTCCCGGTCGGGCACAAGGACTGGACGCGGGCCGTAATCCCGGCGCGGGACGGTGTGCCGGTCGGCGGCGTGAAACGGAGCGCGTCGGCCCCTAATTGCTCGTACTTCACGAACTGGACGACGACGAAGGACGCCATGACCTGGAGCGTCGAGGTCGCCGAGGCGGGCCGGTACGATGCGGTCGTGAACTATACGTGTGCGGCGGCGGATGTCGGTTCGACGGTCGAGTTGAAGCTCGGCGACGCGGCGTGGACCGGCACGGTCGCCGAGGCGTTCGAGTCGCCACTACGGGGCAAGGAGATCGACCGGGTGAACCGCGGGGCGGAGTCGTACATGAAGGACTTCCGCCCGCTATCGCTGGGCACGGTCACGCTGCCAAAAGGCCGTGGCACGCTGACCCTCCGCGCGACGAACGTGGCCGGCAAGGCCGTGGCCGACGTGCGGGCGGTGGAGCTAATACGGAAGCCGTGACTTACTTCCCCTTCGCCTCCGGCTTCGGGGCTTGCTCGCGCTCCTCTTTCGTTGTCTTCTCCTTCACGACCGACTGCACGATCCCGTTGAACACGAACTTGAACGTGCCGTGCGACTGGCCGCGGAACAGCACCTGCGGGCCGAACATCGCCAGCCGGCCGTCGCCGACCCGCGCGTCCACGACCGCGGTGCCGCCTTCGAGGTACTCTTGCCCCCACGCCCAGCCGCTCCGCAGCGGCGACTTCGTGTCGAACCACGCGACCTTCCGCACGCCCCTAGCGGCCGCCCCGCTCGTCAGCCGGAACGTCGGACTCATCGAGAACATCACGTCTACTTGATCCTCCAGGCCCCACGCCAGTGGGTGCGACGGATCAACCTTCACCCGTAGCACGGACGACGGCACGTAATACTTGCTCGACGCGAACGGCCGTTCCTTCGTGTCCTCGTCCAGCTCGACGAGGTGGTTCGCGACCGGCAGCCCCAGGTCGCGGCCGATGCGGGAGGAACTGCCGATGGTTAGGATCGTGCCGCCGGCTTCCAGGAACTTCCGCAACTGCGGCAGCGTCTTCGTCGGCGTGATGCTCCCGCCGCGGCGGTCGCGGGCGGCGTCCTCCTTCGCCGGTTCTTTCGGTTCCTTCATCGGCTCTTCCTTCGGGTCGCCCGGCCCGGCCGGGCCGCCGGCATACGCGCCGTCAACCAGGACGATCACGTCGTACTTCTCGCGGAGGCTGCCCTTGTCCAGGTCCGCCGAGTACACGACCTCGAAAGGGAACTCGAACTGTTCAAAAATCCACCGCGTCCACCCCGACGGCATCGACCCGCCGTACCGGTCCCACAGGGCGATGCGAGGTTGCTTCAACACGACCGCCGAACCGGGCTTGGTTCGGGTTCCGACGAACGGCGTGCCGACCTCGGCCGCGATCTTCTCCACGACGGCGGCCGTCGTTTCCTTCTTCGGAACGAAGAACGTGCCCGCCGGGATCGTCGTGCCGCTGAGGGTCAGTGGTTCCTGCAGCCGCCGGACTTCCTCGTTCGCCTTGTGTAGTCGGTTCACGGCGCGGAAAGCGTCGTTCGCCTTCGGACTGAGGAAGAAGCCGACGGCCTCCTCCGCGTTCGTGACCTTCGCGGGCGGCGGCGAAATGGCCAACTCCGCGATCTCCTCGAACGGGCCGTCGAACCCGGTGAGCACGCGGTCGAACTTCAGCCCCATCTGGAATGCCGGCGTGTACCCGGCCGAGTCGTAGGGGCGGATCGGCGGGCCGCCGGGGTAGGCGAAGTCGTTCGGGTGGTCCTGCGGCTCGAACATGTCCAGCACGTGGGCGCGGAACGCCTGGGCGGACTTCACCACGTAAGACCCCTTCGGGTACTTCTGGTCGTTCACGGCGAAGTCGGCCGTCGCGCGGTGGACCGTCACGCCCGTGCCGAGGAGCGCGTTCACGAACTTCGTCGCGGTCGGGAAGTCCGGCTGGTCGGCCGGCAGGATGTAGCCGCGGGCGTCGCGGCGGTCCGGCTGCTGGAAGAGGCGGTCGAACTCGACGCCGCCGGTCCCGCGGGCCGCCCCGCGTCCGCCGGCCCGTTGCTTCACCGCCGCGTCCACGACCCTCGGCGTGATCGTCCAGCTGTCGCGGTTCCCCTTTTCGATGGCGTTCCTCCCCATTCGCCAGATGTTGAACAGCAACTGCTCACGGTGGCGGGAGGCGTAGTCGAGGACGGCCTTATTCGCGGTAACGGAGTAATCGACCGACTGCCGGAACCGCCACGGCTGCGGCTTGATCGGCGCGAGGTAGTCGCCCTTTGGGAGCTGCTTCTCGCTGACGAGTGGGATCGAGGTCGGCGTCGGGCTGCCGATGGTCTCCGTCAGGATGCCGATCATGTTGTGGAACGACGCCGTGGTGCGGAGGCCGCCGTTGAACCACGTCGAGTACGGCGCGCCGGACCGGATCGTCGCGCCGGGCTTGCCTTCGACGAGGAACCGCTGGATCATGGCCGCCCCGACCGCGTCGATACCGTTGAGGACGAGCGGGTCGCAGAAGTAGTTGAACGGGTCGCGGAACGGCGGGCAGAACAGCACCGTCCCGGCCGGGCCGGTCTGGTGGTGGTTGTACATGACCTGCGGGAACCACTCGCGGTACATGAACCGGTTCATGTTCTTAGTCTCGGCCTGCGTGTTCGCGTAGAAGTCGCGGTTGTTGTCGTGGCCGACGTACTTCTGGTACAGCCGCGGCAGCCCGGCCAGCGTCCGCTTCGTCGGCTCCTTTTCCTTCATGTACCAGTCCGCGACGAGGTCGTGCCCGTCCGGGTTCGCGTGGACGAAGAGGATGACCACGTCGTTGAGGATGCGGAGCGTCTCGTCGTCGTCCGCGGAGAGGAACTGGTAGACGGTCTCGATCAGCACCTGGGCGCAGAGCGTCTCGCTGGCGTGCAGCCCGCCGTCGATCCAGACGACGGCCTTCCCGTCCGCGGCCAGCTTCTTCGCCTCGGCCGCGGTCACTCCCCCTGCGAGTGCCAGCTTTCGCGAGGTCGCCTTGTACTCGGCGAGCTTCTTGTGGTTCGCCGGCGACGTAACGATGGCGGCGATCTGCGGCCGGCCCTCTTCCGTCTTGCCGACCGTGACGAGTTTCATCCGGTCGGACTCTTTTTCGAGCTTCTCCCAGTACCCTTTGAGCTGCTGGTAGTTCGCGAGGCAATAGTCGTCGCCGACGTTGAACCCGAGGTACTGCTTCGGCGTGGTGATCGCCTTGTCCTGGGCGGCAAGGGGAAGAGAGACGAGTAACAACAGGAGCGCTGACGGCACGCGGGAGCGGGGCATGGTGCAATTCCTTGAGACGAGACTTTCAGGCGGAGTGTTCGGCAGGAAGAGGTGAAGTGAGTGTACGCGGACCATTGAACGACTTGTAGGGCTACAATTTCGCTAGCCCTTCCTCTCTCCCCGGACGTGTCATGACCGCCTCTTCCGACCGCCGCTCGTTCCTGCAAACCGCGTCCCTCGGCGTCGGGGGCCTGTCGTTCCTGGCCGTCCTCCCGCCGGTCGCCGCGGCCGATACGAAACTCGATCCGAACCTCGTGCGGCTCGATACCGGTATCGAGCCGCTCGTGAAGTTGCTCGAAGAGACGCCGCGGGACAAACTCTTGGAGGAAGTCGCGGCGCGAATCAAAAAAGGTCTGGCGTACCGCGACGTGTTGGCGGCCCTGCTGCTGGCCGGCGTGCGGAACATCCAGCCGCGGCCGAACGTCGGGTTCAAGTTCCACGCCGTCATGGTTGTCAACTCGGCGCACCAGGCGGCGCTCGCCGGGCCGGACGGCGACCGGTGGCTGCCGATGTTCTGGGCGCTCGACAACTTCAAGAGTGCCCAGGCGCAGAACATCAAGGAGAGCGGCTGGCGGATGAAGCCGGTGGAGGAGATGAACCTGCCACCGGCGCGGAAGGCGCGTGACGCATTTGTGGCGGCGATGACGGATTGGGACGAGCCGCGAGCGGACGTGGCGGCCGCGGCCGTCGCGCGGACGATGACGGCGAACGAGGCGTTCGACCTGTTCGCCCGGTTCGGCTGCCGGGATTTCCGTGACATCGGGCACAAGGCGATCTTCGTGGCGAACGCCTTCCGCACGCTCCAGGTGATCGGCTGGCACCACGCCGAGCCGGTACTGCGGTCGCTGGCGTTCGCGCTCCTGAAGCACGACGCGAAGGGGAAGCCGGACGGCGACCTGGCGGCCGACCGCGTGGGGATTCGCAACGCCGACCTCGCCCGCAAGTTCGCCCCGACCTGGCGGGACGGGAAGCCGAGTCCCGAGGCGACGGCCGACCTGATGGCCGCGATCCGCGACGGCTCCGAGGGCGACGTGAGCGACAAGGTGCTGGCCGCGGTCAACGGGGGCGTCGCGCCGCAGGCGGTGTGGGACGCGGTGTTCTTGTCGGCCGGGGAGTTGCTGATGCGGCAGCCGGGGATCGTCGGGCTGCACACGCTGACGACGGCGAACGCGCTGCACTACGCCTTCGCCACGACCGGCGACGACGAGGCGCGGAAGCTGTTGCTCCTCCAGGCGGCGGCGTTCCTGCCAATGTTCCGCAAGGCGATGGGCGACCGCGGCAAGGTCGCGGAGATGCGCATCGACAAGCTCGAAGCCGACCGTGCGGGCGACGTGGACGGCGTCTTTGCGATGCTGTCGAAGGACAAGGCGAAGGCGGCGCGGATGGCCCTCGGTTATTTGAACGCGAACCCGGCGGGCGGGAAGGGACTGATCGACGCGGGCCGGCGGCTGATCTTCCTGAAAGGGACCGACTCGCACGACTACAAGTTCAGTTCCGCGGTGATGGAGGACTACGCGAACGTCTCGCCGGCGTCGCGTGACCGGTTCCTGGCGGCGAGCCTGTTCTGGCTGAAGGGGTCGGCCGCGAACGACTCGAAACTGGTCGAGCGAACGCGGGCGGCGCTTTCGTAATGTGGAACCCGGAGCGGTAGCGACGGGGTGTCTGGCGCGGCCAGACACCCCGTCGCTACCGCTCCGGGTTCTACGGGCGTTGGCCCGTGCTTTTCTCCCGCCAGTGGGGTATCATTCCACTACCTTCCCCACACCGTTCGTCCCGCTTCGCACCATGCACCGACTCTTCGTTCTCCTCGGCCTCGTGCTGGCCGTGCCCGCCGCGGGTGCGGACCCCATCGACTTCGGCCGTGACGTGCTGCCGATTTTGTCCGAGAACTGCTTCCACTGCCACGGGCCGGACGAGAAGGCTCGCAAGGCCGACCTCCGGGTCGACACGAAGGACGGGGCCGAGGCCGTCATCACGCCGGGCAAGAGCGCCGACAGCGACCTGATTCAACGGCTTACTTCGACCGAGAAGTCGAAGCTGATGCCGCCCGCGAAGTCGAACCGCAAGCTCACGGCGAAACAGATCGAAACGCTCACCCGCTGGGTGGACGGCGGCGCGGCGTGGGGCACGCACTGGGCTTTCGCGCCGGTCAAGCGACCGACCGGCGACACCATCGACCACTTCATTCACAAGAAGCTCGAACAATCCGGACTGAAGCCGTCGCCGGAAGCGTCCCGCGAGGCGCTGATCCGCCGCGTGACGCTCGACCTGACCGGGCTGCCGCCGACGCTCGACGAGATCGACGCCTTCCTCAAGGACGACTCGCCGACGGCTTACGAGAAGGTCGTCGATCGGCTGCTCGCGTCGCCGCGGTACGGCGAACGGATGGCGTGGGAGTGGCTCGACGCCGCCCGGTACGCGGACAGCAACGGCTACCAGGGGGACGGCGAGCGGACCATGTGGCCGTGGCGGGATTGGGTGGTGCGCGCGCTCAACGCCGACATGCCGTTCGACCAATTTACCGTCGAGCAAATCGCCGGCGACCTTCTGCCGAAACCGACGCGGGACCAGCAACTCGCGACGGCGTTCAACCGCAACCACATGATCAACGGCGAGGGCGGCCGCATCGCCGAGGAGAACCGCGTCGAGTACGTGTTCGACCAGACGGAAACCGTCGGCACCGTCTGGCTGGGCCTGACACTGAACTGCTGCCGCTGCCACGACCACAAGTTCGACGCGCTCGCGCAGAAGGATTACTACTCGCTGTCCGCGTACTTCAACCAGACGCCGGTGACCGGGAGCGGCGGGAGCGGGCAGACCGCGCCGGTCCTCGACTTCGCCACGCCGGAACAGGAGAAGCGGAAGGCGGACACGGCGAAGGCGTACGCGGACGCGGCGAAGATGCTCCAAGAAGCCGAGGCGAAGCTGCGGCTCGCGGGGATGGTCGAGAAGGACGGGAAGCTGCAATCGACGCTGCCGCAGGTCATCGAGTCGTCGCTGCGGAAGGGGCCGAACGACCGGGTGGACGCGAACTTCGACGAGCTGGCGAAGTTCTACAAGGACTCGCACCCGGAGTACGTGAAGCAACTGCCGGAGGTGCGGCGACTCAAGAGGCTCCGCGACGAAGCGGCGGCGAGCGTGCCGAAGGTCATGGTCATGCAAGACATGGCCAAGCCGCGGGACACGTTCGTCCTGAACCGCGGGTCTTACGAGAAGAAGGAACAGAGGGTGACGGCCGACGTGCCAGCCAGCCTGCCGCGGCTGCCGATGGACGCGCCAGCGAACCGGCTCGCGCTCGCGCGGTGGCTCGTGTCGCCGGACAACCCGCTCACGGCGCGTGTCACGGTCAACCGGCAGTGGCAGCTTTTCTTCGGGACCGGCCTCGTCAAGACGGCCGACGACTTCGGCGTGCAGGGCGAGCGGTCGACGCACCCGGAACTGCTCGACTGGTTGGCGGCCGAGTTCGTGGCGAAGGGGTGGTCGCTGAAGGCGCTTCACAGGATGATCGTGACGAGCGCGACCTACCGGCAGTCCTCGAAGGTCACGCCGGAGCTACTGCAGCGCGACCCGGACAACCGGCTACTCGCCCGCGGACCGCGGTATCGGCTGCCGTCGTGGATGCTCCGCGACCAGGCACTCGCCGCGAGCGGCCTGCTCGTCGGCACGGTCGGCGGGCTGCCGGTGAAGACGTACCAGCCGGCGGGCATCTGGGAGGAGGCGACGTTCGGCAACAAGCAGTACCGGCAGGACCACGGCGACGCGCTCTACCGGCGGAGCCTGTACGTGTTCTGGCGGCGGATCGTCGGGCCGACGATGTTCTTCGACACCGCGAACCGCCAGACGTGTGCCGTAATGACGACCCGCACGAACACCCCGCTACACGCGCTGACGACGCTCAACGACATCACGTTCGTGGAGGCCGCCCGCGCGCTCGCGCAGCGGGCGACGGGAGCGAAGGCGGACGACAAACTTGGCCTCGCGTTCCGATTGGTCACGGGCCGCAAGCCGACGGCGGCGGAAGCGAAGTTGCTTCAGGAAAGCCTGGAAAAACAGCGAAAGCTGTTTACCGCTGACACGGCGAGCGCCAAGAAACTGCTCGCCGTCGGCGAGTCGAAGCGGAACGAGAAGCTCGACGCCGTCGAGCACGCGGCGATGACGGCCGTGTGCCTGATGATCCTCAACCTTGACGAGGCGCTGTCGAAACAATGACGCCGCTCGCGGAATACCAACGCCACCTGACCCGCCGCCAACTGTTCGGCCGCACGGCCGTCGGCATCGGCACGGCCGCGCTCGCGTCCCTGCTCGCGAACGACGCGCGGGCCGACGCGCTCCCCGGTTTGCCGCACGTCGCGCCGAAGGCGAAGCGGGTCATCTACCTGTTCCAGAACGGCGCGCCCTCGCACGTCGATCTGTTCGACTACAAGCCGGAGCTGACGCGGCAGAAAGGGAAGCAGATCCCCGATTCCGTCGTCGGCGGGCGGCGGTTCAGCACCATGACCGGCGGGCAGGCGGTGCGGCCCTGCCTGCCTGAGATCACGAAGTTCAAGCAGCACGGCCAGAGCGGGGCGTGGGTGTCTGATTTCATGAGCCACACGGCCGGGGTCGCGGACGACCTGTGCTTCGTGAAGTCGATGCACACGGAGCAAGTGAACCACGCCCCAGCGATCTGTTTCCTGCTCACCGGCGGCGAGATGCCCGGCCGGCCGAGCATGGGCGCGTGGTTGACCTACGGCCTCGGCTCGGAGAGCGAGAACCTGCCCGGGTACGTGGTCATGACCTCCCGCGACAAGGAGGCGTCGTGCGGGCAAATCTTCTACGACTTCTACTGGGGCAACGGGTTCCTGCCCTCGCGGTTCCAGGGCGTCCAGTTCCGCGGCAGCGGCGACCCGGTGCTGTACCTGTCGAACCCGCCCGGCGTCACCCGCGACGGCCGCCGGGCGATGCTCGACGACCTCGCGAAGATGAACGAGCTGACGCACCAGGACTTCGGCGATCCGGAAGTGGCGACGCGGATCTCGCAGTACGAGATGGCCTACCGGATGCAGGCGAGCGTGCCGGACCTGACGGACCTCAGCCAGGAGTCGGCGAAGACGCTGGACATGTACGGCCCGGACGTGCGGCGGAAGGGGTCGTTCGCGTACAACTGCCTGCTCGCCCGGCGGCTGGCCGAGCGGGGCGTGCGGTTCGTGCAGCTCATGCACGCCGGGTGGGACCAGCACCGCAACCTGAACAACCAGCTCGTCGTCCAGTGCAAGGACACGGACCAGCCGTCGGCCGCGCTCGTGAAGGACTTGAAGCAGCGGGGCCTGCTCGACGACACGCTCGTGATCTGGGGCGGCGAGTTCGGCCGCACGCCGTTCCTGCAAGGCGACATCAAGGAGACGAAGAACTGGGGCCGCGACCACCACCCCTACGGGTTCACGGTCTGGATGGCCGGCGGCGGCGTAAAGGCCGGGACGACCTACGGCGCGACCGATGACTTCGGGTTCCAGGCGGCGGAGAACAAGGTCCACGTCCACGACTTCCAGGCGACCGTCCTCCGACTGCTCGGCATCGACCACGAGCGGCTGACGTTCAAGCACCAGGGCCGGCAGTACCGGTTGACCGACGTTCACGGCCACGTCGTCCCCGGTCTCTTGGCGTAAGACGTGCATGGCGGGCTGACATGAAAATCTTCCACTGCGATCACTGCCGCCACCTCGTGTTCTTCGAGAACTTGCAGTGCGTGAAGTGCGGCCACGTCCTCGCCTTCTTGCCTGACCTCGGAGTCATCGGCTCGCTCGACCCGCACGCGGAACCGCCCCTGTGGGAATCGCCGTTGCAGCGGGCGAAGGGGCGGACGTACCGGCTGTGCCAGAACTACGTCGAGCACAACACGTGCAACTGGGCGATGCGGTCGGAGGACGAGAACCCGCTGTGCGAATCGTGCCGATTGACGCGGGCCATCCCGGACCTGTCCGACCTGGCGAACAAGACGGCGTGGTACCGGCTGGAGGTGGCGAAGCGGCGGCTGGTCTACACGCTGAAGGCCCTCGGCTTGCCGCTGGACGGGCAGGCGTTCCAGTTCCTCGCGGACCCGGCCGACCCGCAGGCCCCGCGGGTGCTGACCGGGCACGCGGACGGCGTCATCACCGTGAACATCGCCGAGGCCGACGACGCCGAGCGGGAAAAGCGGCGCACGTCGTTGAACGAGCCGTTCCGGACGCTCCTCGGCCACCTCCGGCACGAGAGCGGGCACTTCTACTTCGACAAGCTGGTGGCGACGAACGAGGACGTGCTGCCGAAGTTCCGCGCCATGTTCGGCGACGAGCGGGCCGACTACGCCGCAGCGTTACAACGGCACTACGCCGACGGCGCGCCGCCGAACTGGGAGAACGACTTCATCTCGGCCTACGCGACGATGCACCCGTGGGAGGACTGGGCCGAGACGTGGGCGCACTACCTGCACATGGTGGACGCGATGGAGACGGCGTCCACCTGCGGGCTGTCGCTGTCCCCGCAGCGGCCGGACGAGCCAGAGCTGTCTGTGGTTGAGAACCCGGTCAGCGAAGGGACGCTGGCATTCGACGAGTTGATTGCCGGCTGGTATCCGGTGACGTACCTGTTGAACAACCTCAACCGCGGCCTCGGGTTGGTCGATGCGTACCCGTTCGTACTGTCAACCAGCGTCGTCGCGAAGCTGCGGTTCGTTCACGATCTGATCGCCGGGGTAAAGCCGTCCTTGCCGTAAACCGATAGGGGTTAATGCTGTTTTCTGCCCAACGGCAGTAACGACCATCATCCAAACAACGGAGGCTGTGTGAGTACCGAGCGCGCCTTGCTCGCCGCCATCCTCGCCAACCCTGACGACGATTTACCCCGGCTTGTTTACGCTGATTGGCTCGAAGAAAACGGCCGTCCGCGGCGGGCCGAGTTCATCCGGGTCGAATGCGAAACCGCTCGAACCAATCATGAATTACCCGCTTACGTGCAACTCCTCAGGCGCTCAGATCAATTGTCCAAAAGGAATGCCCAGCGGTGGTTTGGCCAGTTGGCAGACGAGGGCGTGTTTTATCATTTCATTACCTCTCGGGGGTTCGTAGAGTCGCTTGTGCTCTCCCTCGATTTATTCACTACTCACGCCGACGTAATTTCCAACCGTGCCCCGTTGTTGCGTGAGTTACACATCAGGACAGGTGGGGACTGGAGGGCGTTTTTTGCATCACCGGCTCTTTCGGCCATCCGCGCCCTGTCGTTCGAGGACGGCGTGTTCACCGACGATGCCGCCGAGGAATTGGCCGCAAGTAAACACACGACCGCACTCACCCGCTTAGAGTTGGACCGTCAACCACTCGGGCCAAATGGCGTGGCAGCCGTCGCAAGGGCTTCATTTCGAGCATTGGAGCGACTTTCTGTCGCCGAATGTGACATCGGCGACGACGGTGCGGAGGAACTGTTTGCCGCTGCGAATGTGCCGATACTCCGTGAACTCGACTTGAGCGAGAACGGGCTAACCGATGCTACGTGCTTGGCGTTGGCCGCATCTTGCCGTTTTGGGCGACTGGAACGATTGATACTTTGCAACAATCACATCACGGACGAGGGCGTTTCCGCGATGGCCGCGGCTCCACATCTAGATCAACTCCGCACCCTAAACCTGTACTCGAATCCGATCGGACCGAACGGCGGCCGGGCAATCCTAACGTCACGGCACTGGGCCGGGCTTATCGAGTTGAACTTGGTCGGTTGTGGGGTAGGGGTTGCGGTCGTAGGCGATCTCCGATGGGTCTATGGCGAGAAGGCTGTGAAGGCATAATTGGATAAGTTGTTGTTCGGAAGATCGAGGCTTAGGCCCAACCATGCTTCACTTGATACCGACCTCACAAGCCCAGTACCGTCTGATTCAATACACCTGCGCGTTCACGGCCACGTCGATTGTGTGCTCGCCGCCGCCGAGGATGACGCCCTTCACCGGGCTGACGTCGTCGTAGTCGCGGCCCCACGCGACGTGGATGTGGTTCTCGCCCGGAATCTGGTCGTTCGTCGGGTCGAGATCGACCCACCCGGAGTCGCCGCAGAACAGCGACACCCAGGCGTGCGACGCGTCGTTGCCGACGAGCCGCGGGCCGCCGGGCGGGGAGGTCGTCGAGAGGTAGCCGCTCACGTACCGAGCCGCCAACCCCAGCGACCGCAGGCAGGCGAGCTGAAGGTGCGCGAAGTCCTGGCAGACGCCGTGGCGGTTCGCGAACACGTCCTCGATGGGGGTCGATACCGTCGTCGATTTCGGGTCGTACCGGAAGTCCCGGTAGATGCGGTGCGTCAGGTCAAGGGCCGCGTCCAGGATCGGCCGCGTGCGTTCAAACGACGCCGCGGCGTACTCGGCGTATCGGCCGTCGAGCGGGATGTACTTCGAGGCGTAGGCGTACTGGGCGGCGTCGAACCACGCCCGCGAGCGGTCCTGCGGCAGCCTGTCGCGGACCTGTTCCCAGGCGTGCGACCCCTTCGCGTCCGGCGTGTACCGTGCCGTCAGCCGGACCGTATGGGTCGATTGAATCGTGAGCTGCTTGTGCGGCTCCTGGATGGTGAAGTGCGTGACCGCGTTGCCGAAGAAGTCGGCCCGCTCGTTCATCACCGCCGGGGCGGGGGTGATCTGGATTTCGCCCTGTTCGCACGCCTGCCACGGGGTTTCGCGGGGGACGAGGTGGGCCATGTTGTGGCAGAGCGTCACCGCTTCCGTGTACCGGAACCGCGTCGCGTGCGTGACCTGGTAGCGGATCATGATGCCGGCTCCGCGTGCGACAGGTGACGCGACTCCTGGAGGTGGCTCAGGTACTGCTGCGTCAGCGTGTCTGATAGCTGCGGAATCCACTGGCCGAGTTTGTTCAGCAACTCGACGAGCGCGGCCCGGCGGCCGCCGGTCACTTCCGCCAGCTTCTCGACCTCCGCCAGTTGCAATGACGACAGCGCGGACAGCGCGTACCGCTGGTCCAGCCCCCGCGCCGCGGACGGGACGCGGGGCAGGTTGTTCACGTCGTCCACCACGCTCACCAGCTGAGCCGCCAGCGACCGCGGGTTCGTCTCGTCGAACAGGATCAGGTCGAGCACGGACTCGGCCCGGAGCGTGCCGAGGTAGCGGCGGCGGTACGTCATCCGGGAGTCGCAGACCTCAACTACCGCGTCCAGCGTCGGCCCTTCGGGGGGAACGTACTGGCAAAGCGTTCCGCGAACGAGCTTGATGACGTGCATCGACCGCTCGATTTTCCGGCCGAGGTCGAGAAAGCGCCAGCCGTCGGTCCGGGTCATGCTCTCCACGGCCATGCCGCCGAACGCGGCCAGCCGCAGGATCGTCGTGTCGATCTCGTCCAGGGCGTCCGCGTGCGTCCGCCGCTCGTCCCGGTGCGGGTGGCGGGTGGCCCGGCTGACGACCCGCCACATGTCGAGCGAAATCCGGTCGCGGACCAGCCCGGCCACCCGGTGCAGGTCGCGGAGGGCGGACGCCAAACTTCCCGGCAAGGCCGTGCTATCGAGGGCGGCGAACACGTCCGCCGGCGTCTTCGGCTTGCCGTCCGTGTGGGCGGCCAGCGTCTGCAACAGGGGGATCAGTTCCGGGCCTTCGTCGGCCGTGCTGCGCTCCGCGAGCCGCGACACGACGCACCGCAGGAGCCGCGCGACGCCTTCCGCCCGTTCCGCGTACCGGCCGAGCCAGAAGAGGTTGTCGGCCGCCCGGCTCGGCACGTCGCCGCCGCCGCGGGTGAGCTGGATCGGGTCGTCCTTCGGCGGGAGCAGGCTGAACGTGTGGACCGCGCCGTCCGTGAGCACCCACGTGTCCTTGCTGCCGCCGCCGTACTGCATCGACACGAAGTCGGAGTCGGCCGTCGAGCCGAACCGCGTCAGCCCGCCGGGCATCATCTCGAACGAGTCGCCGTTGCCCGTGAGGTAGAGCCGCACGACGGTCTTCCGCTGCTGCACGCCGTCGGTGGTAAGCGTCGGCGAGAGGGAAAGCGGCAGCCGCTCCTGCGCGACGAAGGCGTGCGGCGTGGCGCGGATGCGTTCGGCCGCGAGCGTCGGGTTCTGCCAGTCCAGCGGGTGCGGACCGCGGTTGGACGCCGGGAACGCGGGCTTGATGACGAGTTCCGAGAGATGGTCGAGGACGTACCGCATGGAGGCCGGGTCGCCGCACCACCACGTCGGCACGCTGTCGAGCAACAACTCCTCGCCGAGCAACCGTCGGCAGAGCTTCGGCAGGTACGCCATGAGCGCCGGCGTCTCGATCACGCCGCTGCCGATGGCGTTCGCCACGGCGACGTTCCCGGTCCGCACGGCGTGCATCAAGCCGGGCACGCCGAGGAACGAGTCCGGCCGCAGTTCCAGCGGGTCGCAGAAGTCGTCGTCCAAGCGGCGGAAGATCACGTCCACCGGTTGCAGGCTGCCGAGGACCTTCAGGTAGACGCGGTTGTCGCGGACCGTCAGGTCGCCGCCTTCCGCGAGCGTGTAGCCGAGGTAGCGGGCGAGGTACGAGTGCTCGAAGTACGTTTCGTTGTACGGCCCCGGCGTCAGCAGCACGACGCGGGGATTGTCCTTGTTCCGCGGGGCGACGCTCCGCAGCGAGTTGATGAGCGTCTGGAAGAACATCGCCAGCCGCTGCACCTTGCACCCGTGAAACGCCTCCGGGAGCGTGCGGGAGACGACGATGCGGTTCTCGAGCGCGTACCCCGCGCCGGACGGGGCCTGGGTGCGGTCGCTGATGACCCGCCAGTCGCCGTCAGCCGTGCGGGCGAGGTTCGCCGCGTACAGGTGCATGAACCGGCCGCCCGGCGGGCGGATGCCGTGGCACGGCCGGAGGAATCGGGGGCTGTGGTGAATCAGGTCGAACGGCAGCAAGCCTTCGTGCAGGACGTGTTGGTCGCCGTAAAGGTCGGCGAGGATGCGGTCGAGCAGGCGACCGCGCTGGATCAAGCCGCGCTCGAGATTAGCGGCTTCCTGCGAAGCGAGCAGGAACGGCACGGGGTCGAGTTGCCATGGTCGGGTCATGCCGTTCGGGTCGCCGTACACGTTGTACGTGACGCCGTTCTCGCGGATGAGCCGTTGCGCGTCCCGCCACCGGCGGGTGAACTCCGGGCCACTCAGGTCCGGCGTGCGGCGGAAGAACGGCAGCCAGTGCGGGCGGATGACGTTGTTGGAATCGTGGACCTCGTCGTACCCGTGCGCGGGGCGGACGGGGGCCGCCCCGCCCGCCGCGGCTATCGGTTCCTCGGTCACGTTCGCGGCGGACGACATCGGTGAGGCGACTCTAGAAGTCTCGGACCCGGCCGCGGTTGTCCCAAACCCGCGCCATGAAGTCAACGGCGGTCCGTGCTTCTTGTGGAACCCGGAGCGGAAGCGATGGGGTGTGGCCGCTGATCCCACACCCCATCGCTTCCGCTCCGGGTTCCACAGGCGGCGGCCGTGCCCAATCTTAGCTCCCGATTTTCATGGCGGTCGGAACTGAAGTCTGGCGAGAAATCGGTGGCGGGGCGTAAATCGTCGGTTCCGGCCGCCGCAAATCCAGCGTAAACGGAAATTCCTCGTTCGGTTCCGGCGGCGGGACGCGGACCGCCCCCGGCGAGTGGCCGAACGCGAAAAATCGGCTGATCCGCCGCCCTTCGGCCTCCAGCGCGTTCACCGGGAACGTGTCGTGCGCCCGCCCGCCGGGGTGGGCCACGTGGTACGTGCAGCCGCCGACGCTGCGGTCGTTCCACGTGTCCAAAACGTCGAACGTCAGCGGCGAGTGCGGCTGAATCGTCGGGTGCAAGCACGACGGCGGCCACCACGCCCGGTAGCGGACGCCGGCCACGAACTCGCCGTTCGTCCCGGTCGGGTGCAGCGGAAGCCGGCGGCCGTTACAGGTCACGACGTGCCGCGGGTCGGTCAGCCCGCGGACCTTCACCTGCAACCGCTCGACGGACGAATCGACGAACCGCACGGCCCCGCCGCCGCCGGCCTCTTCGCCCAGTACCGGCCACGGCTCGATAGCCGTCCGCAGTTCCAGGTGGACGCCGCGGCTGGCCATGTCGCCGATCAGCGGGAACCGGAACTCGACGTGTGGCGCGAACCATGCCGGGTCGAAGGCGTACCCGCTCTGGGTCAGCTCGTCGAGCGCGTCGCGCAAGTCGTGCTCGACGAAGTGCGGCAGCAGGAACCGGTCGTGCAGCTCGGTCCCCCACCGGACGAGTTTGTGTGGGTACGGCTTCCGCCAGAACCACGCGACCAGCGACCGGAGCAGCAACTGCTGCACGAGGCTCATCCGGGCGTGCGGCGGCATCTCGAACGCCCGCAGTTCCAGCAGTCCGCGGCGGCCCTCCGCCCCTTCCGGGTTGAACATCTTGTCGATACAGAACTCGGTCCGGTGCGTGTTCCCGGTCACGTCCGCGAGCAGGTTGCGGAACGTGCGGTCCACCAACCACGCCGGCGGAATGCGGCCGTCCTTCGGTAGTTGGTTGCACGCGATTTCCAGTTCGTAGAGCGCGTCGTGCCGGGCCTCGTCCACCCGCGGGTGCTGGCTCGTCGGGCCGACGAACAGGCCGCTGAACAGGTACGACAGCGACGGGTGGTTGTTCCAGAACGTGACGAGGCTCTTGAGCAGGTCCGGCCGCCGCAGGAACGGGCTGTCGGCGGGCGTCGCCCCGCCGAGGACGAAGTGGTTCCCGCCGCCGGTCCCGGTGTGCCGGCCGTCGAGCATGAACTTCTCGGTCCCCAGCCGCGATTGCTTCGCTTCCTCGTAGAGACTCGTCGTGAGGACACTCAACTCGGTCCAGTCGTTCGCCGGGTGGACGTTCACCTCGACCACGCCGGGGTCGGGGGTGACGCTGAAGTTGTTCAGCCGCGGGTCGTGCGGCGGCTTGTAGCCCTCGATCAGCACGGGCATCTTCAGGTCCGCGGCCGTCGTTTCGATCGCGACGACGAGGTCGAGGTAGTCTTCCGCGAACCGACACGGCGGCATGAAGACGTACAGCTTCCCGTTCCGCGGCTCGACGCACAGGGCGGTGCGGACGACTTGCGAACTCGTGTCGGCGAACAGGTGCGCCTGCGCCTCGCCGAGCCGCGAGCGGGGGACGTTGCCCGCCGGTTGGCCGTTGAGGGCCGCGCCCCGCGAGCGGAGGCGGTCGGCCATCGCCGTGATCGACGGGAACGCCGGCCGCGGGGCGAACGGGTCGCGCTCCGTCAAGAATTGCCGGTGCAGCGGATCCTCCCACGGCAACGAGTCGAGCGGCAGCCGATACCCCATCGGCGAGTCGCCGGGCGTGAGGAACAAGTGTTCCTTGCGGACGAACCACGGCCCGGTTTCCCAGGTCGCCGCCCCCGCGTGGGTGCGGCGGAGGGGCAGGGCGTAGCCAACGACGCTGCCGAGCTTCTGCTCGAACACGCGGGCCAGCGTCGCCCGCTCCTCCGGGTTGTCGAGGTTGCTCTTCAGCGGATCGACGTTCGCCGGCAGCCGCCGCTCCTTCCAGAGGTAGTACCATGCGTCCTCAAAAGCGGCGACGGCGTACTTCGGGTCGAGCTTTAACGTCTCGGCGAGCCGCGCGACGAACTGTTCAGCCTGCTTCGCGCCGAATCCGTAAGGGATTTGCTCGTTGCCGACGAGGGCGGGGTCGGTCCAGATCGGGTCGCCGTCCCGCCGCCAATAACAGTTGAACGCCCACCGCGGAAGGGACTCGCCGGGGTACCACTTCCCCTGGCCGAAGTGCAACAGGCCGCCCGTCGCCCACCGGTCGCGGAGCCGCTTGAGCAGGACCATTCCCTGCCGCCGCTTCTGCGGGCCGAGGGCTTCCGTGTTCCACTCGGCCGCGTCGCGGTCGTCGATACTCACGAACGTCGGCTCGCCGCCCATCGTGAGCCGCACGTCCCACTCGCGGATTTCGGCGTCGATGCGGTGGCCGAACGCATCGATGGCCGCCCACTGCGCGTCCGTGTACGGCTTCGTCACGCGGGGCGACTCCCGCATCCGGGTGACGCTCATCTCGAAGTGGAACTCCTCCTTCAACTCGTCGTCATCGTCCTTGCCCTTCGCCCACCCGTAGGAGCCGGTGATCGGCGCGGCCGACTGCGGGTCGGCGGTGCAGGCGAGGGGGATGTGCCCCTCGGCGGCGAGGAGGCCGGAGGTCGGGTCGAGGCCGACCCAGCCCGCGCCGGGCAGGTAGACTTCGGCCCAGGCGTGCAGGTCGGTGAAGTCCGAAGTCGGCCCGGCCGGGCCTTCCAGCGGCGGCTCGTCGGCGACGAGTTGGATCAGGTAGCCGGAACAGAACCGGGCCGCGAGGCCGAGGTTCCGGCAGAGCTGCACGAGCAGCCACGACGAATCGCGGCAGGAGCCGGACGCCGCCGTCAGCGTTTCCTCCGGCGTCTGCACGCCAGGTTCCATCCGGATGACGTACTTCACCCGGCGGTAGATCGACTGATTCAGTTCGATCAGGAAGTCGATCGTCCGGCCGGTGTGTGGCTTGACCTCAGCGACGACGGCCGCGAGTTGCGGGCCAAGCGGCAGCGGCTTCAGGTACGGGGCGAGTTCGCGGAGCGTCACCGGGTCGTAGGCGAACGGGTACGTCTCCGCCGACTGTTCCACGAAGAAGTCGAACGGGTTGATCGGGATCAGTTCCGCGAGCAGATCGACGGTGACCTTGAACTCCTTCGCCGGCTCCTGGAACACGAGCCGAGCGAGGTAGTTGCTGTACGCATCCTGCTGCCAGTTGAGGAAGTGCTTGCCCGGCTCGACGGACAGTGAGTACCCGAGGATCGGGGTGCGGGCGTGCGGGGCGGGCCGCAGCCGGACGGTGTGCGGGTCGAACGTCACCGGGCGGTCGTAGCGGTAGCTCGTAACGTGCCGGAGGGCGACACGGATGCCCATGATGAACCTCGGAGGGGGTGCGTCGTTACTGGGACTGGGACTGGGGTTGGCCGGCGGGCATTCGTGCCTCGACCGCGAAGTAGCTGCTGTGGACGGCACCGCCGATGTCGTGGATGCTGTCCACGACGTGCGTGAGCGTTTGGTGCAGGCCGAAGGCGATCACGTCCTTGATGTCCCGGCCGTCGAGCCAGTGCAGCAGCTCGGACAGTTTGCGGTCCGCGGGCGTGTTGGCTTCGCCCGACGGCGTCCCGGCGATGGCGGCGAGCGACTCGCGGCAGGCCGACAGGCAGTGGTGGATCGACCGCGGGAACTCGTCGTCGAAGATCAGGAACTCGGCCACCGCGCCCCCGGGGTCGGACGGGTCCGCGAGCGGCTTCTTGTGGAACGGCTCGTACCCGGAGCAACTCATCAGGATCGCGATCCAGTGGGCGTTGTCCACGGCCGTGCCCACGTCGTCCACTTTCGGCAGGAGGATGTGGTACTTCACGTCCAGCGTCCGGGCCGTCTGGCAGGCGCGCTCCAGGTGGCGGCCGAGGCGGAGGAACTCCCACGCCTCGCCGTGGGACATAGTCGTATCGCAAACGCCGGACAGCAGTTGGTTGATCCGCCGGATTTGGGCGTAGAACTCCCCGCGGTTGTGGGCGAACAGTTCGCGGGTCGAGTGGTGCTTCAGCCACAGGTGGTAGTAGTTCATCCGCTCCCACGTCTCGGCCGAGATGACCTCGCGGATGATCCGGGCGTTCTCCCGCGCCCAAGCCAACGACGACACGATGCTGAACGGGTTGTCCTCGTCCCAGGTCATAAATTCCTGGACGTTCTCGGCCGACGGGTCGCGGTCGTAGTCGTGGATGCCGCTGATGATGAGCACCGGCTTCCACTGCTGCTCGACCGGGACGTGGAAGTCGAGCAGCAGCGTCTGGTTCACTTCCAGGACGCGGGCGGTGTTCTCCGCCCGTTCCAGGTAGCGGGCCATCCAGAAGCAGTGTTCGGCGACGCGGGAGATCATGGGCTAGTCAGATGGTGGGGAAGGGCGGTCACTCGCAGTGTTCCAGCACCCAGGTGTCCTTGCTGCCGCCGCCCTGGCTACTGTTCACGACCAGCGACCCCTTCACGAGCGCCGTCCGGGTCAGACCGCCGGGCAGCACCCACGTCGTCTTCCCGGTGACGATGTACGGCCGCAGATCGACGTGCCGCGGGGACACGCCCTCGTCCGTCCACGTCGGGCTGGTGGAGAGCGTCACCACCGGCTGCGCGACGTAGTTCCGCGGGTTCTCGACAATCTTCGCGCGGAACTCGCTCCGCTGGGCGGCCGTGCTGCTCGGCCCCATCAACATACCGTACCCGCCGGACTCGTTCACCGCCTTCACGACCAGTTCGGGGAGGTGGTCGAGCGTGTACTTCAAGTCGTCCGGCCTGGCGCAGATGTACGTCGGCACGTTCCGCAGGATCGGCTCTTCCGAGAGGTAGAACCGGATCATCTCCTCGACGTAGGGGTAGACGGCCTTGTCGTCGGCGACGCCCGTGCCGACGGCGTTCGCGAGCGTCACGGTCCCGGCCCGGTACGCCCGGAACAGCCCCGGCACGCCGAGCAGGCTGTCCGGCCGGAACGCCTCCGGGTCGAGGAAGTCGTCGTCGAGCCGCCGGTAGATCACGTCCACCTTCTGCGGCCCGCGGGTCGTCTTCAGGTAGACCGTGTCGTCGTGGACGAACAAGTCCTGGCCGATGACGAGTTCGACGCCCATGTGCCGGGCGAGGAAGCTGTGCTCAAAGTACGCCGAGTTGTACGGCCCCGGCGAGAGGAGCACGATCGTCGGCGGGCTGGCGGCCCCCTTCGGCGCGACCGACCGCAGCGCGTCCCGGAGGCGGTGCGGGTAGTCCTCCACCCGCTTCACCTGGCAGTCCTGGAAGAGCTGCGGGAACACCTTCTTCATGATGGCCCGGTTTTCCAGTACGTAGCTGACGCCGGACGGCGTGCGGCCGTTGTCTTCGAGGACGCGGAACTCGCCGTGCTGGTCGCGGATCAGGTCCGTGCCGCAGATGTGGACGTACACCCCGCCCGGCGGCGTGAACCCGACCATCTCCTTGCGGAACCCCTTCGAGCCGAGCGCGAGGTCGGCCGGGATCACGCCCTCCTTGATGATCCGCTGGTCGTGGTACATGTCGTTCAGGAACAGGTTCAGCACCTTGAGCCGCTGCGTCAGCCCGGCCTCGAGCCGCGGCCACTCCGCGCCGGGGACGACGCGTGGGACGATGTCGAACGGGAATATTTTCTCCGTGCCGCGGCGGTCCGAGTAGACGGTGAACGTGATCCCCTGGTTGACGAACGCGAGGTCCGCACTGGCCCGCCGGGCGTGGAACTCGGTGATCGCGATCTGCCCGAGCTTCGTCGCAACGGTCCGGCAGTGCGGGTGCGGTTGGCCGTTCGCTTGGAAGAGTTCGTCAAAAGCCGTCGGGTGGGGCAGGTAGCCATCGAAAAGGCGAGTGCCGAAGCGAGAGGAGGTGATAAAGGTCTCCGTGCGATCGAGGGTACTAGGCATGGCGCACTTTTTAATCAGGGGATGCTAGTAAAAGTGGCACGGCTGCCGCATTTCCCAGGAAATGAAGCATTAATAGCGTCCAGTGCAGTTCCCGTTCCAGTCATTCGAGGCGGCTCGGTCAGGCCGGATGCGAGTCCGGGGTCGTTCCGCGGTGAATCTACCAGAGTGAGTCTGGCTCCCGCCAGCAAAAACTTACCAGGTCCGGGGAACGGTGGGATTTGCCTCCGTCACTGGTCGTGCGAACAATTCAACAATCCCGGAGAACAACCCATGCCCCTCGACACCCGACCCTTTGACGTCAACGATTCCGCCGACCGTCCCGCACAGCGACCCGGCCGCGCCCCCGAACCGCGACCCGAAGAGGACTTGCTCGACGCCTATTCGAGGGCGGTCGTGCAGGTGGTCGATACCGTGTCCCCGGCCGTCGTGTCGGTCACCGGCGATGGCCGCGAGCCGAACCGCGGGTCCGGGTCCGGCGTCATCGTGTCGGCGGACGGGTACGTGCTGACGAACAGCCACGTCGTCGCCGGAAGGTCACAACTGGTCGCGGAGACGACGGACGGCGACCGCCTCCCGGCGAAGGTGATCGGCGACGACCCGTCCACCGACACGGCCCTGTTGCGGCTGAAGTCGGCCGACCTGCCGCACACGGCCTTCGGCGACTCGGCGACGCTGCGGGTCGGGCAACTCGTCATCGCGATGGGCAGCCCGCTCGGGTTCCACTCGACCGTCTCGACCGGGATCGTTAGCGCACTCGGCCGGAACATGCGCGGCCAGGACGGGCGGATGATCGAGGAAGTGATCCAGCACACGGCCCCGATCAACCCCGGCAACTCCGGCGGCCCACTCGTCGATTCCCGCGGCCGGCTGGTCGGCATCAACACGGCCATCATCGCGTTCGCCCAGGGCATCGGGTTCGCCGTGCCGAGCAAGACGGTCCGGTGGGTGTACGGCGAACTCCTCGCCCACGGCCGCGTCCGCCGCCGGCTGTTGCGAGTCACGGCGGCGGCCGTGCAGTTGCCGCACGCGGTCATGGTGGAACACGACTTACTGTCCGATCGTGCGGTGCGGATCGGGGAAGTCCACGGGAAGAACAATGCGTTCCGGGAAGATGACGTGCTCGTGGCGATCAACGACCGGATCGTGGCGAGCGTGGACGACGTGCATCGGATTTTGGCCCAGCACCCGGCGTCGGCGAAGCTGTTGGCGACCGTCATCCGCGACGACCGGCTGCTACTCGTCGAGGTTCCTGTCGAGCCGTGATTGTAGGGTGGTGCCGAGTCTTCGAGGCCCACCGTGCGGGCGGTTGCCCCGTCGGTGGGCCCGGGGGGCGGCCCCACACCCCCCCCCACCACCCTACTTCAACTTGATGACGCTCGGAAGCAGGCAGAGCCGGTCCTTGCACGCCAACACGCGGACGCGGACTTCGAGCGCAGCGTCCTTCGGCCGCGTCACCTCCCCGGTGATGGTCACCTTCCCCTCGTAGATTTGGTACTCGCCGGCCGTCGCGTCCTTCGCCGGCGTCCCTTGCGGGAACTCGATTTTCGCATCGACCTTCTTGTCGCCGACGTAGACCTCGACGGTCGTTTCGGACTCCTTCAGCGGGTCGTTGCCGACCGGGTTCGCGTAGACGTGCCACGGTTCCGCGACGGTCAGCGTGACGGTGAACGTCTGCCCGCCGTCCTTGTCCGTTTTGCCGAGGTCCAGCGATGCCGTCACCACGTCCGCCGCCTCGCGAGGGTTCTTGGCCGGGGCGGGGGCCGGCGCGTCTTTCCCTCCGAGCACGACCGGGTCTTTTTCCGCGAGGTCGAGCAGGTCGTCGAGGCTCCGCGCGACGGTCGGCACGGAGCCGGGACTCGTCTTCAACACGCCGGTGAAGGATTTCACCGTGCGGACGCACAGGTCGCGGTAGGTCGCCTCGTTCGTCTTCCGCCACAGCCTTAGAAGGCCGCGGATCGTCATCCCGTTGCCGGACGGCTGCGCGCCATCATAGCTGTCCTTCGACCGGGCGAACAGCTTCTCGTGATCGTGCGCGGTGTAGTAGAACCCGCCGCGGTCCTTGTCCGCGTGCCACTTGATGAGCGTGTCGGCGACGGTCTTCGACTCGTCGAGCCACTTCTTCTCGCCGGTCGCGTCGTGCAGCGTCAGCAGGCCGTGCAGTAGGAAGGCGTAATCGTCCAGGAAGGCGTTGCCCCGCGCCGCCGGCTTCTCGCCCGGCACGGCGGCGTAAAGTCGCAACAGCCGGCGGTCCTTGTCCCGCAACTTCGTGAGGAGGAAGTCGGCCGCCCGCGTCGCCGTGTCGAGGTACGCTTTCTCCTTGAACACTTCCCCGGCGCGGGCGTAGGCCGCCATCATCTGTCCGTTCCAGGCGGTGATGACCTTCGTGTCCAGGAACGGCCGCACCCGCTTCGCCCGATGCGCGAGCAGTTTCGCCTTCACCGGCTCCAGCTTCGCGAGCAGTTCCGCCTCGGTCAGCTTCAGCTCCTTCGCGAGGTCTGCCGTCGGCTTCGGCAGGCGGAAGATGTGAAACTTGTCCTCGAAGTTGGGTGCGTCCCCGCCGTAGACCGCCATCACGAATCCCGCGTCCGCGTCGTTGCCGAGGGCCGCCTTGATGTCGTCCGGCGTCCAGACGTAGAACTCGCCCTCGACGCCGTTGCTGTCCGCGTCGAGCGCGGAGTAGAACCCGCCGTCCGGCCCGGTCATCTCCCTCGCCACGAACGACAGCGTTTCCGCGACCACCCGCTTGTAAATCGGGTCCGGCGTGACGCGGTAGGCGTCCGCGTACAACTCGACGAGCTGCGCGTTGTCGTACAGCATCTTCTCGAAGTGCGGCACGGTCCACGTCCGCTCCGTGCTGTACCGGTGGAAGCCGCCGCCGAGTTGGTCGTAGATGCCGCCCTCGGCCATCTTCCGCAGCGTGAGTGTCACCAACTTCGCCCGCGGCTCGTTCCCCGGCTTCTGCCCCTGTTGGTGCAGGAACGCGAGGGCCGCGACGCGGGGGAACTTCGTCTGCTTGAAGTTCCGCAGCTTGTCGCCGATGCCGCCGTGGACCGGGTCGATCTCCAGCCACCGCATCGCGTCCTTCACCAACTCCCGGTCGAGCGGAACCAGCGGCACAGCCTGCACGTTCTTCTCCAGCGCCGCGGCCGTCATCTCCGCGATCCGCTCGGCCTGCTTCTCCAGCCCGGCCCGGTCCTTCGCGTTCAGCTCGATGACACGCTTCAGGATCGTCGTCATGCCGCTGATCGTGCCGTCCTCGACCTTCTTGTCTTCCGGCGGGAAGTACGTGCCGCCGAAGATCGGCTTGCCGTCCGGCGTGAGGAACATCGTCAGCGGCCACCCGCCGGACTGCCCGACGGTCTGGAGGGCCGTCATGTAGATGTCGTCCACGTCCGGTCGCTCCTCACGGTCCACCTTCACGCAGACGAAGTTGTCGTTCAGCACCTTCGCGACGGCCGCGTTCGAGAACGACTCCCGCTCCATGACGTGACACCAGTGGCACGAACTGTATCCGATCGACAGGAAGACGAGCTTGTTCTCCTTCCTCGCGCGGTCGAACGCCTCCTGCCCCCACGGGAACCAGTCCACCGGGTTGTATGCGTGTTGGAGCAGGTACGGGCTGCTTTCCTTCGCCAGGCGGTTCGGCTTACCCTTCTCCTTCGCCTTCGGGTCGGCCGCCGGTGTGTGAACGAACGCGAACGCGAGAGCGATGAGGAGCGCAAGGCAAAGGCGAAGGAATGAGTCGGTCATGGGAATCGCTCGCACGGGTGGGGTACGAACTCAGGTTATCCGGGCCGACGCGGTGGAACAAGTTTTCGCCGCCTCAACAATTGTCTGGACAAATTCTGTTTGAACGGATAATTTCTGAAGCATGACTCAACAGCGGCCTTCCCGCCGGGTTCCGGCCCGCCGGTTCGACTCGCCGCAACAGGAGGCGTACCTCGCGCTGTGGCGGACATACGACCGGCTGCGGGCCGTCGAGGACGAACTGTTCGCCCGGTTCGACCTGACGGCGCAGCAGTACAACCTGCTCCGGCTGTTGCAGGCCGACCGGCCGGACCCGGTTTCCGTGTCCCGGTTGTTGGAACGGCTCATTTCCCGCGCGCCCGACATGACCCGCATGTTAGATCGGTTGGAGGGCCGCGGGTTCGTCCGCCGGTCGCGGTCGGCGGAAGACCGGCGGGCGGTGTTCGTCACCATCACCCGCGCGGGCCTCGACCTCTTGCGGCACGTCGCCGGGCCGCTGGCGGAATGCCACGAGCGGCAGCTCGGCCACCTCGCGGCGGAGGAGTTGAAGTCCCTCATCGAACTGCTGAAGGCCGCCCGGCGGCCGCACGAGGCCGACGACAGCCCGTGGAGGTAGTCCCGCCCCGGAGCCGCGAATGAATTCGCCCGATTTGATACCGGCGACCGCCCCCGCGCCGAAGCGCACATGGGTCGGGGCCGCGGCTTTCCTGGGGCTACTACTCGGCGCGGTCGCCGTCTTCTTCCTCGTCCGGCACGTCGGGGAAGGGTTGACGGCCCCGGCCCCCGCGGCGTCGATCACATCGCCGAAGGCGGCCGAAGTGAACGTCGTACTGCACGTCGTCGCCACGCTCGTCGCCGTCATTGCCCTCGGGCACGTCCTGGGTGCGGCCCTCCGGTACGTCGGTCAGCCGCCGGTGATCGGTGAGGTACTCGCCGGCATCCTGCTCGGCCCGTCGCTCCTGGGGGCCATTTCACCCGAAGCGATGAACGCGCTCATCCCGTCCGCGGCGGTCGATCCGACCGGGCAAGTTGCGGCCGCGCTCAAGGCCGTGGCGCAGCTCGGCGTGATCCTCTACATGTTCCTCGTCGGGCTAGACCTGAACGCGAACCACTTGAAACAGAAGGCACGGACGGCGGTGGCGGTGTCGAGTACGAGCATCGTCGTGTCGTTCGTGTGCGGGGCCGCCCTCGCGCTCGGCCTCTACCCGACGCTCGCCCACGCCGGCGTACCGTTCACCACCTTCGCCCTGTTCATGGGCGTGTCGATGGCGATCTCCGCGTTCCCGGTGTTGGCCCGCATCCTCACCGACCGGGGCATGGCCAAGACGGAGTTGGGGGTGGTGGCACTCGGTTGTGCCGCCGCCGACAACGTAACGGCGTGGTGTCTGCTCGCGCTCGTGGTCGGGGTAGCGGAGGCGAAGGCGGGTGCCGCCGTGCTCGTGCTGGCGGGGGCGGCCGCCTTCATCGCCGCGATGGTCCTCGTCGTGAAGCCGGTGGTCGCGCGGGTCAGCCGGCGGTGCGACGCGACGGTCGGCCCGCTCCCGCCGGTCGTGATATCCGGGACGTTCCTCGGGTTGCTGTCGGCCGCGCTCGCGACCGAGGCGATCGGCATTCACGCCATCTTCGGGGCGTTCCTGTTCGGCGTCTTGATTCCGCACGACGGCCGGATCGCGAAGGAGTTTACCGCGAAGTTGAAGGACCCCGCGACGGTCCTACTCCTTCCCGCGTTCTTCGCGTTCACCGGCATGCGGACGCAGTTCGGGTTGTTGAGCGGTTGGCAGGACTGGGCGTGGTGCGCCGCGATCATCGTCGTCGCGTCGGCCGGCAAGTTCGGCGGGGCGCTCGTCGCGGCGAAGCTGGCCGGCCAGTCGTGGCGGTCGTCCGCCGCCCTCGGGGCGTTGCTGAACACGCGGGGGTTGATGGAACTGGTCATACTGAACATCGGCCTGGACATGGGCGTCATCAGTCCGACCCTGTTCGCGATGATGGTGATGATGGCGCTCGTCACCACCGCCGCGACCGTCCCGCTGTTGAACCTGCTCGTCCGGGAACCTGCTACCGGTACAACTCCTCCCGCCGGTCCTGGTACACCTTCAACTGCCCGCGAACGGCCGCAAGTCGCTCCTTCGTGATTTCGCCGACGAGCAATGCTTCGTCCGTCTCGGCGGCTGCCAACACGGTCCCGTACGGGTCGTAGAGGCGGCTCGTGCCGCCGAACGCGAGGCCGTGGTCCTCGCCGACGCGGTTGACGGCCGCGACGTACACCTGGTTCTCGATGGCCCGGCAGGCCGTGATCGTCTCCCAGTGCCCGATCCGCACGGCCGGGAACGCGGCCGGGACGATCAGCACTTCCGCCCCGGACAGCGCGAGCTTGCGGGCCAGTTCCGGGAACCGCACGTCGTAGCAGGTCATCAGCCCGACGCGGAACTCTCCGATCTCGCAAAGCGTGAGGGCGTCGCCGGCCCGGATGTAGTTCTGCTCGCACACCGGCTCGGCCGTGATGAGGTGCGTCTTGCGGTACTTCGCGATGAGCCGTCCGTCCGGGCCGATCACCGCGACCGTGTTGAAGATGTCCCTGCCGACCCGTTCGGACAGGCCGGCCACGACCGTGATCTTCGCGTCAACCGCGGCGGCAACGATGTCCGCGAAGACGCCGCCGTCCCACGTCCCGGCGGTCCGCACGATCGTCGGCATGTGGTAGCCGGTGTCGCTCATCTCCGGGAACACGACCGCGTCGCACCCGCGGTCGGCGGCGGTCCGGATGCCCCGGAGGACGGTCGTTCCGTTTGAAGTGATGTCGCCGGGGGTCGATCGAATCTGGGCGAGTGCGATCTTCATCCTGATTCGACCTCCCCTCGCGTCCTCGAACTCGGCCTTACTTCCGTCGGAAGGCCCGGATGGCGAACCCGAAGGCTGGGACGCCGATCCCACAGAGCAGCAGCGCCGGCGGGGCCGGGATCGCCGTGATGTAGGACGTGACGGAGAACTGCCCGCTGCCGCCGGCCGGGAGGTCGATCGTCACCAGCTGGTCCAGCGTGTACACGCCGTCCGGCTTGGGGGTGAGTGCCTCGAACATTTGCGTGAGCATCGGGCTGCCGTTCACGGTCGCCGAGTTCCCCCCAAGGATGCTGCTGGTGGCCGTCGTCGTCACGAGCGGCGAGCCGGGGATGGCGGCGAACGGGACGATCGACGTGTGCATGATGCCGATGGTCCCCTCCGTCCCCGGCGGGAGGGTGAACTCGTCGTTCCGGATGCGGACAACGTACCTGCCGGCCGGGACGTACCCTACCCCGCCCGACGGCGACGTGAGTGCCGCCTTGAACTGGAACGTCGTCCCGATGGCCGCGTAGGTCGGGAACTGTTCGCGGCTGGACGCGGCCGTGAACCGGCCGTCGTCGGCGGCCGTGCTCCCGGCCTGGAATACAATCGCGTCCGGGAACTCAGGGGTGGTCGTCGCGGTTACCGGCCCGGTGTACCCGGCCGGGGCTGACTCGACGGTCAAGGTGAAAGCGGCACGACCGGAGGCGGCGAATAACACGGTCAGGGCCAGGGCGAACAAAAACGGACGCATGGTGGAACCTCAATAATGGGGCAAAAAATCACAGATCGCGCGGCAGTCTTCCGATCGGAAGGAATGCAAGTTCCGAATTAAGGCGATTCGGGCCACATTCTTGCCAACAAGCACAAATTCTGCACATTTACAGCCAACTACTTAACTTTATGACTAAATGGCTCAACTGCTACATTCCTCTTCAAGAGTTTTCCGACACACCGCGCCGAATGAGATACCGAGTCGAAGCCAACGCCTCCGGTCGGTCCGTATTTTCAGTTACGACCGCTCGACCTCAAGAGAACACAAAGGGAAGAAGTGACCGTCCCGCACGAACCCGCTCTGGCCGCGGACGAAGTGAATCGCATGTGGCAGCACGGGATGCACGAGGAACGCCTGTTCCACGACCGGCTCAATTATTTCTCGGCCGTCCAGGCCGGGCTGCTCGCCGTGTTCGCCATCCTTTACAACAAGGAGCCGTCGCCGACAGTCTTCGTCCCTCTCGTGGCCGTCGGCGTCGCGTTCGCCGCCCTGTGGCTGCGGGTCCAGGTCCGACACTGGCGGTACTGCGTACACGTAAACCAACAACTCCGCCGGGCCGTTCCGGAATACGCCCGAACGCTCGCCGGGTATTGTGGGCCCGGCCGGACCGACGGGCTGTCCATCGCCCGGCCGCTCGCCTTCGCCGTGCCGATCCTGTTCGCGACTATGTGGGTGGCAATTCTCGTACACGTGCTTGTGAGGGTCTGAGTTGGAATGGATCATCTCCCGCCGGAGCGACGTGGCGTCGATGGACGCACTCGGTTGGCCAACGGGGTAGTCGATATCACGAAATACGGCGGGTAGCGTCTCGGACGTGTGTGAGATGAGCGGCCGTCGAAGTGGTCACTCCCGGGATTGAACCGGGGACCTAGCGATTTTCAGTCGCTCGCTCTACCAGCTGAGCTAAGTGACCCTGGTGACAATGATATAGCCGCCGTCACCCCGAACGGCAACGGCGGCTGAGCCGTTACTTCGCGAGCGCCGGCGTCAGGTCGAGCGAGATGCGGGCCGCGTCGTCGGCCAACTTCCGCACGTCCTGCGTGATCCGCATCGAGCAGAACTTCGGGCCGCACATCGAACAAAACTTCGCGCTCTTGAACACCTCTTGCGGCAGCGTCTCGTCGTGCATCCGGCGGGCCGTCTCCGGGTCGAGCGACAGCTCGAACTGGCGGTTCCAGTCGAACTCGAACCGGGCTTTGCTGAGCGCGTCGTCGCGGACCCGCGCGTTCTTCCGGCCGCGGGCGATGTCGCCGGCGTGGGCCGCGATCTTGTACGCGATTACGCCCTGCCGCACGTCGTCCTTGTTCGGCAGGCCGAGGTGTTCCTTCGGCGTCACGTAGCAGAGCATCGCCGCGCCCGCTTCGGCGGCGAGGGCCGCGCCGATGGCACTCGTGATGTGGTCGTAGCCGGGGGCTATGTCCGTCACGAGCGGGCCGAGGACGTAGAACGGGGCGTCGTGGCAGAGTTCCCGCTCCTTCTCGATGTTCATCTTGACCAGGTGCATCGGGATGTGGCCGGGGCCTTCGATCATCACCTGGCAGCCGTGGTCCCACGCTTTGAGCGTCAGCTCGCCGAGGGTTTTCAGTTCCGCGAACTGGCCGGCGTCGTTGGCGTCCGCGAGGCTGCCGGGGCGGAGGCCGTCGCCGAGGCTGAACGTCACGTCGTAGGCCCGCATGATCTCACATAGCTCGCCGAAGTGCGTGTACCACGGGTTCTGCTGGTGGTGCGCGACCATCCACGCGGCCATCAGCGACCCGCCGCGGGAGACGATCCCCGTCACGCGGTCGCGGGTCAGCGGGACGTGTTCGAGCAGCACGCCGGCGTGGATCGTCATGTAGTCCACGCCTTGCTTCGCCTGGTGCTCGACCATGTCGAGCATCATCTTCGGCGTGATGTCGCGGGGGTCCTTGACGTTCTGGATGATCTGGTAGATCGGGACCGTTCCGATCGGGACCGGGGAGGCGTCGATGATCGCCTGGCGGATGCCGTCGATGTTCCCGCCGGTGGACAAGTCCATGACCGTGTCCGAGCCGAGGTGGACGGCCGTGTGCAACTTCTCCAACTCGTCCTCGACCTTGCCGGTGACGGCCGAGTTGCCGATGTTCGCGTTGATCTTGCACGACGACGCCACGCCGATGCACATCGGTTCGAGCTTCTTCCGAAGGTGGACCGTGTTCGCAGGGATGACCATCCGGCCGCGGGCGACCTCGCTGCGGACGAGTTCGGCGGGCAGGTCTTCGCGCGTCGCGACGAACTGCATTTCGGGCGTGATCGTGCCCGCGCGGGCGGCTTCGAGTTGCGTCATGGGCCGTGGTACCCCGAATGGGGCGGGAAGTGCGCGGCCGGTGGCCGATGGTTCGCTTTCCCCGCCGGAATGACCCGGTTAAGGTCCGAAGGGTGTGTTCTCAGCCCGCCGAACCGCGGCGGGCACCCCTAGCGACACGGGTATTGTAGGGGCGAAAACAAAACGGCGGCAACCATTCCGGTTGCCGTCGCGGGAAATCACCGGGAACGGTTATTCCTTTTCCTTCTCCGTGATCTTCGCGTCCTTCGCCCCCTTCGTGATGGCCTCGACGGCCTTCTCGGCTTCGGCTTTCGTCTTAAAGCTGCTCGTCGAGCTGCCGACGGTGTTGCCGTTCTTCGCCTTCAGGCGGAACCGCTGCTCCTTCTTGTTGTCCTCGTACACCTCGAACGTGTACTTCGAGATGTCGGCCTTGAAGTTCTCGACCATCTTCTTGGCGTCGGCCTTCTTGCCGTACCCCTGGCCGGAGTTGGCGACGTTCGTGCCCTCGCCGTCGAGCAATCGCCAACGGAACTCGCCCTTCGCGTCGGCGTAAATCTCGAACGACATCTTCTTGTCGGCCGCCGACGCGAGCGGGCCGCCGACGAGCAGTAGGGTGAAGGCGAGCCAGGTGCGACGAGTCAACATGATGTGAACCTCGGATGGGTTGGACGAACACTGGGATTGTAGGCGCGAAAAAGCCCCGGCACGGTCGTGCCGGGGCTTTCGCCCACATTCACAGTCACTTCTTCGCGAGGACAAAGAGCTTGTCCAACTCCTCGTCCTTCAGCTCGTCGGCCCCCTCGCTCGGGTCGATGACGAGCGCCTCGCCGTTCGGCGCGACCCAGACGACGTGGTTGCCGAGGACGTACACGTCCTTCATCTTCGGCTGCCGTTCCAGCAGCCGGAAGTACGCGTTGCCCTGGGCCTTGATCGCGACGAGCTTCATCTTCGCGTCGTACTTCTCGTCGATCCAGACGCCGCCGACCTCGACGCACTGGCGGCCGTAGGCGGCGCGGTTGGCGGTAATCGACACCCGCGACTGGTTGCGGAGGTTGTTCGACGCGACGGCGAGGTCCACGCCCTGCGTGCCGACCTGGTTCGCCCGAAGGTTGCCCTTGTAGTTTTTGTCGGCCTCGGCGAGGACCACCTGGTCCTTCTTCGCCTTTTCAAGCGCGTCGGCGTAAGCCCCCTTGCGGTCGGCCGGCTTTAGCTTGGCGAGTTGCTCGTCGATCTGCTTGTTCTGGACCGCACCGCGGCCGGCCGCGAGCGTGCCGTCCTTGCCCTCTGCCTTTTCCCTTGTCGCGTTCGCGGCCGCTTGTTGGGCTACCTCGCCGGCTTTCGGGGCAGGCCCGGCCGCGCCGCCGGGGGCCATCGGCAAGAACCCGGTTCCGCCGAACCCTCCGGCCGGCCCGCCCATCGGGGCGTTCGCCGAGCGGCCCGGTGCGGCGACCGGCATCGGGCCGTCCGGCACCACCAGGTAGCTCGTGTACGGCGTCGCGATGCCGTACTTCTTCGCCATCTCCGTCACCTCGTCCACGAGCTCCTTCTTCTCGCCGTTCGCGCGAATCTGGTCGAGGATGTACCCGACCTTCCGCCGCGCCCACAGGTGCTCGACGAACTCCTTGCCGTCGGTCGTGCGGGTCGTGGGGAAGGTGAATTCCTCTACCAACTCCTTCGTCTCGCTGCCGACCAACCCGCTGAGTTTCACGCTCGCCGGGCCGCTGCCGGAGAAGCGGCCGATGACGACGAGCTGGCTGCCGTGGAACAGGTCGGGCAGTTGCACCGGGTAGACCTCGTGCAGCCGCACGCCGGTCGCGGACAACTTCACGTTCGTCATGACCGGGTGGCTGATCTTCTCGTGCAGGCTGCTCACCTTCGACTCGATGTCCTCCTGCGGCCGGACGTAGGTGCTGACCGCGCGGGTCGCGTCCGACAGTTGGTCGAGCATCGCCGCGTTCACGTCGTCGCCGACGCCGAAGGTGAAGATGCGGGTGCTGGCCGTGTTCTTCGCGGCAATCGCCTTCACGATCTTGTCCGGGTTCGTCTCGTCCACCGTCGGCACGCCGTCGGTGAAGAAGACGACGTTGAACGACCGCCCGGCATCCCCCTTCGGCCGCAGCGAGAGAGCCGTTTCGAGGGCGGGTAGTATCGCGGTGCCGCCGCTCTGCCGGAGGTCGTCCACCCACTTCTCGGCCTTCTCCAGGTAGTCCTTCGTGGCCGGGTGGAGCGTGTCGCTGAACGTGCTGATCGTGGTGGCGAAGCTGACGAGCGCGAACCGGTCGTCGGCCGTCAGGTTGCCGAGGCAGTGCTTGAGCGCCTTCTTCGCCTGGGCCATCTTCAGGTCGGACATGCTGCCGGACTTGTCGAGGACGAGCACGATGTCCCGAGGCACGCGGTTGTTCTTGCTCGCCTCCGTGGACGGCGAAACGAGAAACATGAAGTACCCGTCCTCGCTCGACACCGGCCGGTAGAGCAGGGGGGTGATGCCGATGGGCTGGGCGCTCGTCGCGTAGAAGAGTTGGAAGTCCTTGTCGAGCAGGGCCTGGTTCTTCTCGAAATCGACCAGCACCTCGCGGTCCGACTTCCGCTGAATCGTGATCGCGTGCGTCGGGCTGTAGACGGTCTGGATCGGGGCCTGCGACTTCAGCGTGAGCTTGACCGAGAAGTCGTCGAGCGTGCGGGTGGCCTTGCCGTCGGTCTTCATCGGGTAGACGTACTCGACCACGCCGGCGTCCCGCGGCGCGACGTGCGTGAACGACAGCTTCACCTTCTGGTCGCCGTTCGGCGGGACGGGGAACACCCGCATCCGCAAGAGGTCGTTACCCATGTACTCGAGAATGCCGGGGTCCTGAGTGCGGCGGACGATCTCGGTGTAGATGGCGTTCGCCTTCTTCGCGTCGAGCAGTTCGCCGCTCGTCTCCTTGTTGTCGATCCACATCGTGAACTTGTTCACGCTCGCCCCCTTCGGGACGGGGAACAGGTACGTCGCCTCCAGGGGCCGGCTCGTGTGGTTGCGGAAGACCTGCTCGACGGTCGTGACGGCGACTTGCTCGTCGATGGTCCCCGCCACCTTGTGGCTGACCATCGCGAGCGGCGGGACTTTTTTGTCTTCGGGGATTAGCAGACCGTTGGCGAGGGCCGCCCCGGAGGTTGTCGCGAACAGCGCGACGGCGAAGAGGATTCGGGAACGCATGACCGCCTCACACGAAGAGGGCCGGAATGGGATGGGCTTCCACACACCGATTCTAACGTGCGAACGGGACGGCCGACGAGCGGGTCGCGGGCGGTCGTTACGGCCGGGTTACAGTGGATTTCTGTGGAACCCGGAGCGGAAGCGATGGGGTGGTAGTCGCTCACCCCCTCGCTTCCGCTCCGGGTTCCACCGAGCGCTATCCCACCAACAGCCCGTTCTTCGCGAGCATCGCGAGGTTGCGGGTCAGCCCGATGTGGAAGTCGGCCTCGCTCGGCCGGTTCGCGGGTGGGAGAAGTTTATAGACCTCCTGACCGACCTCCGCGACCGTGCGCGTGCCGTCCAGCAGTTGCACCATCCGGGAGGCGGGCGGGTCGTCGAACGCGATCTGAAGATGTAGCATCGTCGTCGTCCGGTTGCCGTCAGCCAGCTGCACGCGGGCGAGGGGGCTGGCGACCGGTCGATCAGAAACGGTCTTCACGAAGGCCGGCGAGAACCCGCGGAGCGAGATCAGGTCGGTGTGCCACGCGGCGAGGAGGTCTTGCCGGAGTTCCCGCTCCTCGGCGTCCGTCACCGCGTCCCGCCCGAGCTTGCGCCTCGCGGCCGCCAGCAATTCCGGGTAGGAGAGCAGGTGCGGGTTGTGCTCGCCGAGTGCGACGAGCGCGGCCTTCGCCAGGGGCAGGGTCGTTGTCATCGTTCCCGTGTCGTTGAAGAACCGCATCGGCCGGTCCGGGGCGAGGTCGAGTGCTTCGTACTTCGGCGCGCCGCAGGCGTACAGCTCGCGGATCACGTCCGGGTCCGCGGTCCCGCACGGCTGGTGCGGGGCGCGGGCCAACATCGTCTGGCGGAACCGGCGGAGCGTCACGAAGTCGTAATACTGCTCCCGCTTCAGCGGGTTCTCCTTCGAGAGCGTCCGGAACACGTCCGCCGCCTGCTCCCGGATGTCCTCGTTCCCCATCGTGTACGGCTCCGTCTCGGACACGAACGACAGGTCGAACCGCGCGGCGTGGGCGGCGAAGTCCTTGAAGTAAACCGGGTCGTTCACCGGCGAAAGGTCGTCGTGGTACAGCACGTTCGCCACCCGCTTGTTCAACACGATGTCCAGGTCCTCGTCGAACAGCCCCGGCCTCGCCCCCTCCGGGATCGGCCGGCACGTCCGCAGGAACTCGACGAACTTCATCGACTGGTCGATCATCTGCCGCGGGTCGGTCGCCCCGCCGACGTGGTACTTCATCATGTCCCACAGCATCCGGCGGATGTAGCAACCGGGGTAGGCGTTATAGCTGACGTACCCGATGCCGTGCTGCGTCAGCACCCGCCGCATGAGGGCCATGAGCGCGTCTCGGACAGCCGGGGGAACCCACGAATAGAGGCCGTGCGCGAGAGCGTAATCGAACGACTCCGGCGGCGCGTCCCAGGCGGTGATGTCGGCCGCCATCAGTTTGATGTTGGTCAAGCCGACCCGTTCGACGAGTTTGTTCCCGCGCGCGATCGCCTCGGCGGACAGATCGACGCCGACGAACGTGGCGTCCGGCATTGCGGCCGCGCACGCGATCAGGTGCGTCGCCTCCCCGCACCCGACCTCCAGCACGCGGCACGTCGCCGGGGTCGCGGCCGGGACGCCGTACATGCGGGCGACGGCGTACAGGTGGCCGGGGTGCGAGAACATCCGCGGCTGCGTCGGGTACGGGACGGTGTCGTAGGGAGTCGTCATGCGCGGCTCGGGAGTATAGGAATGTTGGCAGCGTACCCGACGACGCGGGCGGAAGAAACAACCCACGGGAGAAAACATGCGGGCGGTCACGTTTATCCAGGGCGGCGGCATCGGCCACGATCAGGAGAAGGCGGTCCGCCGCGTCGTCGAGGCCCTCGGCGTGCCGATCGAGTTCCAGACGTTCGCGTGCGGCGAGGCCGGGAAGGAGCCGATCCCGCAGGCCGCGCTCGATGCCGTCCGCAAGACCGGTGTGGCCCTGAAAACGAAGCTGCTCCCGCCGAAGGCCGCGAAGGTGGCGGCGAACGTCAACGTCGAGTTCCGCCGTCGCCTCGGGCTGTATGCCTCCGTCCGGCCGATCCACAACCTGCCCGGCCTGCCGAGCCGGTTCGCCGGCGTGGACTTCTTCCTCGTCCGGGAGATCACGGAAGACCTGTACACGGCGAGCGAGCACGAGGTCGTCCCCGGCGTCGTTCAGAGCTTCAAGATCGTTACGGAGGCCGCGTCCGTTCGGTTTTTCCGGTACACGTTCGACTTCGCCCGGCGGAAGGGGCGGAAGTCCGTCCACTGCATCCACAAGGCGAACATCCTGAAGCTCGCGGACGGGCTGTACCTCGACTGCTTCCGCCGGGTGGCGAAGGACTACCCGGAGATCGCGGCGAAGGAGATGATCGTCGATAACGCCTGCATGCAGATGGTCAGCCGCCCGCAGCAGTTCGAGGTGGTCGCGGCGGGAAATCTGTACGGCGACCTGCTCAGCGACCTCGGCGCGGGCCTGGTCGGCGGCGTCAGCGCGACGGCGGCGGTGAACGTCGGCGACGGGATCAAGGTGTACGAGGCGGTCTACGGCGCGACGCATGAAACGGTTCCCCCGGACACCGCCAACCCCGTGCCGCTGATCCTGCCGACGATCCTGCTGCTCCGCGAGATCGGCGAGACGCCCGCGGCCGATCGCTTGGAGGCGGCGCTCCACCAACTGATGACGACGACCGACGTTCGCACCCGCGACCTCGGCGGCTCCGCTACGACGACGGAATTCACCGCGAAACTCGTCGGGATGCTCTGACCGTCCCTGTCTGGCCGCGGACTTGCTAGCTAGGATGCCCTCGCCCGCCACCTTCAACCGGAGACGCCACCCATGTTTACACGTCGCCAGATGCTCCAGGCTTCCGCCGCCGCGGTCCTCGCCCCGACGCTCGCCCGCGCCCAAGAGAAGCCGGCCGGGTTCACGCTCCCGAAGCTGCCCTACGCCTACGACGCGCTCGAGCCGCACATCGACGCCGAGACGATGACGATTCACCACTCGAAGCACCACCAAGCCTACGTCAACAACCTGAACGACCTGCTCGCGAAGAACGCCCCGGCGCTCGTGGGCAAGACTATCGAGGAAGTGCTGGCCGCGCTGCCGACGATCCCGGAGGCGGGCCGGCAGGGGGTGCGGAACAACGGCGGGGGGCACTGGAACCACACGTTCTTCTGGAACGTCATGGCGAAGAACCCGGCCGGGCCGAAGGGCGAGTTGCAGAAGGCCATCGACGACTCGTTCGGGTCGATGGACAAGTTCAAGGCGGCGTTCAGCGACGCGGCCGCGAAGCGGTTCGGCAGCGGGTGGGCGTGGCTGGTTCCGGGCAAGGAGAAGCCGCTGGCGGTGGTGAGCACGCCGAACCAGGACAACCCGCAGATGGACGGCGGGGCCACGCCGATCCTCGGCGTGGACGTGTGGGAGCACGCCTACTACCTGAAGTACCGCAACCTGCGGCCCAAGTACCTCGAAGCGTTCTACAACGTCGTGAACTGGAACGTTGTGGCCGAGAACTTCGCGAAGGCCAAGAAGGGGTAACCGGGCTTAAGCCCAGGGTCGCCCGACCCTGGGCTTCCGCGGTCTCAATCCACCTCCGGTTCCGGTCCCAGGAACTTCCCGCCGTCGAGCAGCAAGTACCCGTTGACGGTCAGGACGGCCCCGACCACGGCCAGCACCAGGCTCACGTAAAACGCCCACCGCTTGCCGGACAGCATCGCCACGGATGCTAGCACGACGCCGATCTGTAACGCGACCTCGGCGAAGTCGAAGTACGGGTCCCGCTTGTGGGCGTCGTCGCGGGCCGCCTCGTGGTTCCGGGCCTTCGCCATGATCGCCTCCTTGTCCGCCTTATACTCGGCCAGCTTCGCCCGGATGCGCTTCAGCGTGTCCTCCATCTTCTTGCGGGCCTCGTCCGCCAGCGACCCCTTCGCGAGCTCGATCTCTAGCTTCTCCGCGTCGTTCAGGTAGAGCGCCTCGCGGATCGCCTTCGCCTGGTACTGCGCCCAGCGGTTGCTCGCCCGCTGCTGCTCCATCATCATGTCCTTGCCGGCGTTGTTCCCGCCGGCCGCCGCGAACGCCAGGATGACGGCGTAGATCGCCACCGACAGCGCGATCCGCTTCGTGTACGGGTCCTCGGCCTTTTCCTTCGCTTCCTTCGGGTCCGGGATTTCGACTTCGGCCATGCCTGAGTCCTTCCGAGGGGAAATGAGGCGGACGACCGAATTCATAGCCGCGAACCGCCTGGGAAGATAGCCGATCTAGCCGATCTTGACACTTTTTTCCCGTCCCGGTATTCGCCCCGCCGCCGGCGCAGGGAACGCGCCGGTTAGGGGGAGCCGACCGATGACCGTCCGACCCGCCCGCGCTGGCTTGCTGGCCGTGGTTCTGGTGACCGCAGGGTTGCTCGTCCGATCCGTCGGGGCCGGCGAATCGCCGATCGGCAAGGTCATTGCCGAAGTGGTGCCGGTGAACAACCGCCTCCACCCGAAGGAACACATCCTCGGCCAGATGAAGACGCGGGCCGGCAAGGCTTACGACGACGTGGTCGTTCAAGAAGACGTTCGCCGGCTGATCGCGACGAAGTGGTTCGCGCCCGGCGGCGTCGAGGTTTCGACGACCGTTTCCAACGACGGCAAGGTCACGGTTTACGTCCAGGTCATCGAGTTGAACAACACCGTGCAGTCGGTGCATTTCGTCGGCGCGCAGCACCTCGGCAACGACACCCTCCTGCAACTCACCGGCATCCGCAAGGGCAGCGCCCTCAACCCGTCGTTCAACCTGGCCGCCGCCCAGATCATCGAGAACAAGCTGAAGGAGGACGGCCGAGGGTTCGCGACCGTCCGGCTCGTCGAGGGCGAGAAGCTGACCGACACGCGGGTCGTGTTCAACATCGTCGAGGGGCCGGTCGTGAAGGTCAGCCGCGTGTCGATCCGCGGGTGCAAGCAGACGTCGTCCGGCCGGGTCGCCACGCAGCTGACCGTGAAGGCCCCGGTGTACGGCCTCGTGCGGTTCATCAACGACAAGTACAACCCGATGCAGATCGAGGACGACAAGAAGAAGGTCATCAACTACTTCCACAAGCTCGGCTACCTGGAAGCCCGCGTACAGGAAGAAATCATCCCGTCCCGCGACCTGAGCAGCGTCGAGGTCATTTTTCACGTCGATGAGGGCGCGGCGTACACGGTCCGCGACATCCGGCTCGAAGGGAACAAGCTGTTCAACAACGAGACGCTCGGCAAGCTCATCGAGCTGAAGGCGGGCGGGCGGTACGACCGAGACGTGATCCAGACCGACGCCACGCGGATGAAGAACTACTACGGCTACCGCGGGTACTACGTCATCGTCGAGGAGCAGTGGGTCGCCGTCCCCGGCAAGCCGGGGTTCGTGGACGTGATCTATCAAGTCCTGGAGCCGCAGCCCCGCGACCCGGAGGCGGCCGCGTCGAACGTGCCGCCGGTCCGCCGGGTGTCGCACCAGGTCCCGGCCGACGCCCCGCTCCTCCGCGAGCCGGACCGCATCGGCCGGATCGAGATCCGCGGCAACGAAGTCACGATGGACAGCGTCATCCGCAACGAACTCGGCATGGCCGGCATCCGCGAGGGGCAGGTACTCCAGTACCCGTCGATTGAAGCCGCGCGGCTGAACCTGTTCCGCCGCGGTATCTTCGACATGGAAGCGCCGCCGACGGTTGAGGTCCGGCAAAGCGACGTGGACAGCACGTTCAAGGACATCATCGTCACCGTGAAGGAAACGCGGACCGGGCAGTTCCTGCTCGGCGGGGCGGTGAACTCGAACAGCGGCCTGACCGGGAACATCGCGATCAACGAACGGAACTTCGACATCCTCCGCGTGCCGACGAGCCTGGACGACTTCCTGAACGGCCGGGCGTTCCGCGGCGCCGGGCAGGAACTCCGCATCGAGGCGCAGCCGGGGACGATCTTCCAGCGGTACTCGGTGACGTTCCGCGAGCCGTACCTGTTCAACAGCAACTACGGCCTGTCCACGAGCGCCTACTACTACAACCGCGGGTTCGCCGAGTACGACGAGGACCGGGTCGGCGCGCGGGTGAGCCTCGACCGGCGGCTCGACCTGTTCTGGCGGGCGAACTTCACGACCCGTTTCGAGGGCGTGACGGTCAAGCGTCTGCCGGGCGACGCCCCGGATTCGATCCGCCGGGACGAGGGGCAATCGACCGTCCTCGGCCTGCGGCCGGGCATCGTCCGCGACTCCCGCGACAGCTACGTGTTCCCGACAACCGGGAGCGTGTTGGACATCGCCTACGAGCAAGTCCTCGGCGACTACACGATCCCCATCGGCACGATCGAGTACACGAAGTTCTTCTCCAGCGAGGCGCTCCAGCGGAAGGACGGCAGCGGCAAGCACGTGTTCGCCGTGCGGTCGCAGGTGTCGGCGACGAGCACCGACGCCCCGGTGTTCGAGCGGTTCTTCGCCGGCGGGTTCCGCAGCATGCGGGGGTTCAGCTTCCGCGGCATGGGGCCGGCCGACATCTCGTCGTTCGGCAACCAGTACAGTGTCGGCGGCACGTTCTCGTTCCTGAACACGCTCGAATACCAGATTCCGCTGAACGCGAAGGACTCCTTGTTCTTCGTGACGTTCCTCGACCACGGCACGGTCGAGCGGACCGTGTCGATCAAGGACTACCGCGTCTCGGCGGGCTTCGGGTTCCGGGTGCAAATCCCGGCCCTCGGCCCGGTCCCGGTGGCGTTCGACTTCGCGTTCCCGCTGAACAAGACCGACAGCGACATCCGCCAGGTGTTCGCGTTCTACATCGGGCTGTTCGGCGGCCAGTGACGAGCGGGGTCTGGGGGCTAGGGTCTGGGGTCTGGTCTGCATAAGAAGACGTGCAAGCCAGACTCCAGACCCTAGCCCCCAGACCCCATGCTTCTCTTCTCCCAACTCCCCGCCGACGTTCTCGACGAGGCGGTCAAGAAGCTGCCGGCCCTGATCGCGGGGGCGCTCATCTCGGCCGTGTCGTTCCTGCTCGGCCGGTGGTGGGGGAAGTGGAAGGCCGGCCGCGAGTGGCGGAAGAAGGAGTTCTTCAACCGCGTCATCGTCAGCCTCAACATCTTCGCGGACGGCTACCTCAAGATTCGCACCGTGATGGAGGACTCCATCGAGACGGTGTTCCTGAACCAGGTCGCCATCGACAAGGTGCTGGACGCGGCGAAGCGGTGTACCGCCGACGCGCCGATCCTGCCCATCGAGAAAGCCGACCGCTGGTACTTGCTGAACTTCGCGCTCAACGAGGTGGCCGAGCGGTTCTCCGCCGGACAGGTCAAGCACGACGCCGGGCTGCCGGTCACGAAGGTGAAGTACGCCCTGTTCCTGACGTGCGAGTTGGTCGGCGAGGAGCGGATTCGCAAGATTCGGGCGATGCTGATCCAGGAGAAGCACCTCCGCGAGTTCCCGTACCCGGACGCGCTGCCGCAACTCGAAAACCCCTGGCACGCCGACCGCATCAAGACGCTCCGGCAGGCGGCCGCCCTGTACGCCAAGGAGCCGGACAACTTCCTCACCATCGAAGTGTGCGTTTAGCGTGCGACCCGACGGGTCGCACGCTAAACGTCAATTCCTACAACATCGCCATGCCTACGCTCCACCTCCGCAACGGGCGGGTCATCGACCCGTCGCAGTCCCTCGACCGCGTCACCGACCTCTGGATCGACGACATCCACGTCGGCGGCCTCGGTTCGCCGCCGAAGCCCGCGGACAAGGTCCTCGACTGCTCCGGGATGATCGTGTCGCCCGGCCTCATCGACATGCACGTCCACCTCCGCGAGCCGGGCCGCGAGGAAGACGAGACCATCGAGACCGGCACGCGGGCGGCCATCGCCGGCGGCGTCACGTCGGTCGCGTGCATGCCGAACACGGAGCCGCCGCTCGACACCCGCGACGCGGCCGAGTTCGTCATCCTCCAGGCGAAGCGGGCCGGGAACTGCAACGTCTTCCCCATCGGGGCCGTCACAAAGGGCCGGGAGGGGAAGGAACTCGCGGAGATCGGCAAGCTCGTGGACGGCGGGGCCGTCGCGTTCACCGACGACGGGTCGCCGGTGTTCAACGCCGAGATCATGCGGCGGGCGCTCGAGTACACGAAGATGTGGGACAAGGCGATCCTCGTCCATGCCGAGATTCTCGAACTCACGCAGGGCGGCGTGATGAGCGAGGGCGAGGTGTCGCTGCGGCTCGGCCTGCGGGGGATGCCGGCCGTCGCCGAGGACATCATGATCGCCCGCGACGTGATGCTCGCGGAGCTGACCGGCGGCAAGGTCCACATCCTGCACGTCTCGACGGCCGGTGGCGTCGATCTCATCCGCCAGGGGATCAAGAAGGGCATCCGGTGCAGCGGCGAGGCGTGCCCGCACCACTTCATCCTGACCGACAAGGAACTCGAGCGGTTCGACAGTAACTACAAGATGTCCCCGCCGCTGCGGACGCAACGTGACGTGGACGCGATCCTGGATGGGCTGCGGGACGGCACGCTCTCGGTGCTGGCGACCGACCACGCCCCGCACGCGCCGGAGAAGAAGGCGAAGGAACTCGACCAGACGCCGAACGGCATCATCGGGCTGGAGACGTTCCTGCCGCTGTGCGCGACGTTCCTCGTCCACGCCGGCGTGCTGACGTGGCCGCAGATGATCGAGAAGATGACCGTCAACCCGGCGAAGGTCCTCGGCATCGACCGCGGCACGCTGCAGGTGGGCAAGAAGGCGGACGTGACGGTCATCGACCCGAACGTCGAGTGGACGATCGACGAGAAGGAGTTCAAGTCGAAGAGCCGCAACAGCCCGTTCCACGGGTGGAAGGTGAAGGGCCGTGCGGTCGCCACCGTCGTCCGCGGGGCGGTGAAGATGAGCCGCCTCGGGTGACCCTAAACGGGCACGGTCGCCTCGCGAACCGGGTCGTTGATTCTGTGAGAATCGCGGTTGATTCGCGAATCTGTTCCGAACATCGGGTTTGTTCCCGTTGTAACGACAATTCGTGCCTATCTGTGTGTAGGATTCACGCGAGTCGGTTCTTGTCGGGGGCGGGAGTGGTCGGCTACCCTGACGGGAACCGGCCATTTTCGCCGATGCCGCACAACCGGTCCGGCCGAACAATCGTCGTACTCGTAGCAGAAACTCCGTTACGTACAGCACCGAGGTCCCCGCGATGCCGTTCCGAGCCATCTCCCGATGGTTGGCCCCGAAGACCAACCGCCCCGCGAAGAAGTCGCCCGCGGCCCGCCTGTCGGCCGAGCAGTTGGAAACCCGCGAAGTCCCGGCGGTGTCGCTGGCGTCCATCGGCAACCAGGACTTCTCGAACAACAAGCCGCTGTTCATTCCGGTCACGAACACCGCGACGGTCAACGGCACGACGAACTTCACCGCCGCGAGCAGCAACTCGAACGTCTCGGTCAGCGTGCTGCCGGCCGGCCAGACGCTGCAACTAAACGTGAGTGGGACGGACAAGACCGGGGCGGCGTTCACAGGCACGCTGACGTTCCGGCTGTTCAACGAGGCCGCGCCGCTCGCGGTGCAGCGGACGGTCGATCTGGTCAACTCCGGGTTCTACAACAACCGAACTTTCTTCCGCGTCCTGGACGACTTCGTCATTCAGGGTGGGTCGTCGAACAACACGGCGTCGGACCCCGGCACGCAACCGGACCTGGTGGACGAGTACAACGCCGACTTCACGTTCAACAGCCCCGGCATCCTGGCCTACGCGAACGCCAAGGACGACGCGAACGGGACGCAGTTCTTCATCACCGACATCGACGTGCCGCTGACCTCCCCGACCGGCGGGCGGCCGCAGAACCTGAACTTCAACCACACGATCTTCGGGGTCCTGACGAGCGGGTTCGACACGTTCACGCGGATCATCGAGGACAACGTCGGGACCAACCCGACGACCGGCGAGATCTCGCTCCCGGACAGCCCGACGACCATCACGAGCGCGACCATCATCCAGGACAAGGCGAACGGCGTCCTCCGCGTCCAGGCGGCGAACGGGTTCACGGGGTCGGCGAACATCACGGTGAACGGCGTGGACGGGGACAACTCGTCGAAGTCCACGAGCTTCGCCGTTAACGCGGTAACCGACCCGACAGACGACCGCCCGTTCCTGAACCCGGTCTCGACGGTGACCGTCACGTCCGGCAGCTCGAAGACGGTCGCGCTCCCGGTCGTGAACCTGGACGGCGACAACGCGAGCCTGACGTACCGCGTCGGCGTCCCCGGCAACCTGTTCGGGACGCCGGCGAACGTGACCACGAGCGTCAACCCCGCCACCGGCGAGCTGACCGTCACGGCCGCCAGCGGGTTCACCGGGTCGGTGCAGCTGCTCGTCGGCGTCCGTGACAACACGAACCGCGCGTCGTCGCTGAACGACCCGCAGAACTTCGACACCACGACCGTGACGGTCAACGTCACGGCCCCCGGCCCGGCGACCGTGGTGCTGTCGTCGTCCCGGACGAGCGCGACCGCGAACCGCACAGTGCTGCTCACGGCGAACGTGTCCGGCGACAACACGGCCAACGGGACGGTCCGGTTCCTCGACGGAACGACCGTCCTCGGCTCGACGCGGGTACTCGACGGCCGGGCGCTGCTCTCGACGACGTTCGCCTCGACCGGCACGCGGAGCCTCAAGGCCGAGTTCACGCCGGCGGCCGGCGGGACGACGACGGCGACCTCGAACACGGTCAGCGTGGCCGTGGCGGCCGGGACCGCCCCGGCCCTGTTCACCGCCGACCGGATTCTGCCGGGGAACCTGCCGATCGTGATCGCAAAGAACGCGGACGGCACGCAGCGGTTCACCGCCCAGCCGTTCGAGGTCAGCTTCACCGGCGGCGTCCGGACGGCCGTGGCCGACGTGACCGGCGACGGGCAGGCGGACCTCATCACGACCGCCGGGTTCGGCGGCGGGCCGGTCATCAAGGTGTTCGACGGCGTGGACGGCAAGGAACTCCGCAGCATCATGATCTTCGAGAGCACGTTCCGCGGCGGTCTGTACCTGGACGCGAAGGACGCCAGCGGACGCGGGTACGCGCAAATCCTCGTCGGCGCGGGGCAGAGCGGCGGGCCGCGGGTCAGCCTGTACGACTTCGTGCAGGACAAGACGGTGCTGAACTACTTCGCCTACGACTCGACGCTCCGCGGCGGCGTGGCCGTGTCCCTGGCCGACCTCCGCGGCGGCGAGCAGTTCCAAATCCTGACCGCGTCCGGCCCGCGGGGCGGGCCGGTCATCAGCGTGTTCAACCCCCGCCGGGACGACGGGTTCCCCGTCCCGACGACGATCGGGTCGTTCTTCGCCGGGGCACAGACGGACCGGGCCGGCCGGCGGGTCGGGGCCGGGGCGATTGGGGCGGACGGCGTCCGGCAGATTCAGGTGTTCGCGTTCGACGAGCAATCGACGGCCGCGCCGAGCGAGTTCGACCCGGTGGACGTGGGCATCTTCCCCGCGGGCTGACGGGCGGCGGACGAAACGAGAAGGCCGGGGCGAAACGCCCCGGCCTTTTGTCGTTCAGGTGGGCGAGGTGGGACTCGAACCCACACGACCTTGCGGTCAGGGGATTTTAAGTCCCCGGCGTCTGCCGTTCCGCCACTCGCCCGCGCGTAGATCGTATCATCTCAGCCGCCCGACCGCCCGGCAAGGGGAGCCGACGGTTGACTCCGGCCCGCCGGCCGCGTACCCTCGTGTCACATCCCACCCCAGGACCACCTCATGCTGACCCGCCGCCAGATGCTCGCCACGTCCGCCGCCGCCCCGTTCTACCTTTGCCCGCCGGCGTCGGCCGACGACCCGACGAAGCTGTTCTCTGCCACCGACAAGCCGACCGACTACCGGCTCGGCAAGCTCAAGACGCTCGACGACTACTTCCCGTTCAAGGTCCCGAAGACGCTCGCCGAGTGGGAGGCCCGGCGGACGCAGCTCCGCGAGCAACTGCTCGTCGCGAACGGGCTGTGGCCGCTCCCGGAGAAGACGCCGCTAAACCCCGTCGTCCACGGCAAAGTCGAGCGGGACGGGTACACCGTCGAGAAGGTCCACTTCGAGAGCCAGCCGGGGCACTCAGTTTCCGGCAACCTGTACCGGCCCGCGGGCACGGGTCAGACACCTCGGCCGGCAGTGTTGTTCGCGCACGGGCACTGGGCCGGCGGCCGGTTCGAGGTCGCGAAGGACGCCGAGGCGGAAACGTCGGTCAAGACGAAGGCCGAGGCGTCGAAGGAGCGGGCGAAGTTCTTCATGCAGGCGATCCCGATCACGCTCGCGAGGCTCGGGTTCGTCGTGTTCCAGTACGACATGATCGGGTACGCGGACAGCAAGGCGCTCGACCACCGCCGCGGGCTGGACGACGCGGAAGCGGAGTTGCGGAGCCAGAGCATCATGGGGCTGCAAACGTGGAACAGCGTCCGCGCCCTCGACTTCGTTTCAGGGCTGCCTGGCGTGGACCCGAAGCGGATCGGCATGACCGGCGCGTCCGGCGGCGGCACGCAGACGTTCGTCCTCGCGGGCATCGACGACCGGCTCGCGGCCGCGTTCCCGGCCGTGATGGTGTCCGCCCAGATGCAGGGCGGGTGCGTTTGCGAGAACTGTTCGCTCCTCCGCGTGAACACCGGGAACGTCGAGATCGCCGCGCTGTTCGCGCCGAAGCCGCTGGCGATGTCGTGCGCGAAGGACTGGACGCAGAACTTCCTGAAGGACGGCTACGGCCTGCCGGAGTTGAAGAAACTGTACGGCCTGTACGGTAAGCAGGAAAACGTCGAGGCGAAGGCGTGGCTAGAGTACGGGCACAACTACAACCAGCCGGCCCGCGAGTTCATGTACGCGTGGTTCCGCAAGCACCTGTTGGGGCAGGACGGGCCGGTCGAGGAGCCGCCGTTCGCGCCGCTGCCGGTGAAGGAGCTGAGCGTCTACGACGACCAGCACCCGCGGCCGAAGGGCGAGAAGGATGTCGTCGCCTTACGGAAGGTGATGACGGCGCGGGACGAGGCGTGGCTGAAGTCGATCCGCGCCGTGACGGACGCGGCCTCGCTCGGCAAGTTCCGCGACGCGGTCGGCCCGGCGTTGCGGGCGATGGTGAACAGCGAGCTGCCGAAGGAGGTCGCCGTCCGCAAGGGGCCGCTTCAGTCCAAGCACGACGGTTTCGTCATGCACCGGGCGGTCCTCGGCCGGCAGACGGAACAGGACGCGATGCCGTGCGTGGGCGTGTTCGGCCCGAAGTATTCCGGGGAGAAGGCGGTCATCTGGGTGAGTCCGAAGGGCAAGGCGTCGGTGATGGCCGACGGCAATCTCGACCCGGCGCTGAAGACCCTGGTAGACGCCGGGTACGCGGTCGTGGCCGGCGACGTGCTCGGCGTCGGCGAGCAGGCCGGCGGCGACTCACGGGCCGTGAACGCGACGTTCGCCGGGTACACGTACGGCTACAACCGCTCCTTGCTGGCGAACCGCGTCCACGACGTGTTGACGCTGATCGCGTTCGGGAAGTCCATGCTGAAGGCGAAGACGCTGCATCTCGTGGGTTGGGGCGAGGCCGGGCCGTGGGCGGTCCTGGCGAAGGCGATGGCGGGCGACGCGGTGACGAAGCTGGCTGCGGACGGCAATCAGTTCTCTTTCGACAAAGTCACGACGACCGGCGACGCGATGCTGCTGCCGGGGGCGCGGAAGTTCGGCGGGATGGCGTCGTTCATTGGGCTGTGCGCGCCGGGCGAAGTGTTGGTTCACAACGCCCCGGCCGATGCGTTCGTGAAAGCCGCGTACACGGCCGCGGGCGCGGCGGGCAAGCTGACGCACGCAACGGAGGCGCTGAAGGACGAGAGGGTCGTCGAGTGGTTGTTGAAGTAGAGCGGGCTGACTTCCGAAGTCCGGCTTCGACTTCGGAAGTCGAGTGGGGCCGAGGCGTTCGTCGTGTCCGCACGAGCCGCCGCGCGGGATCGACTTCCGAAGTCGAAGCCGGACTTCGGAAGTCGGGCTCTGTGTTCGCCGGCGTCGGGGCCGACATTAAACTTGAAACCTACACCGTCATCGCACATACTCACACCACCTACCTTCCTCCTCGCTTCATCCCACCGCGAGGCTCGTCCATGACGCCGCGCCATCCCACGTTCACCCGCCGCACCGCGATTCAGGCGGGAACCGTCGGTCTGCTCGGCCTCGGCCTCGAACACCTGCCACAGCTGCGTGCCGCCGAGTTCAAGGCGAAGTCGGTCATCTACGTCTTCCTCTCCGGCGGCCTCGCCCAGCACGACAGCTTCGATCTCAAACCAGACGCGGCGGCCGACATCCGCGGCGAGTTCAAGCCGACGGCCACGAAGACGCCGGGCGTCCGGATTTGCGAACACCTGCCGCAGCTGGCCGCGCGGTCCGACAGGTGGGCGCTGGTCCGGTCGCTGACGCACCCGTCGAACGATCACTCGCTCGGCCACCACATCATGCTGACCGGCCAGTCGAAGGCCCCGGTCGGGTTCGACGCGACGAAGCCGAAGCCGACCGACTACCCGTCGCTGGCGGCGGTCGTCGGGGCGGTCACCCGGCCGCGGAACAACCTGCCGCCGGCCGTCGTGCTGCCGGACAAGATCGTCCACAACAGCGGCCGCACGCTGCCGGGGCAGTTCGCCGGCGTCATGGGCCGCCACCGCGATCCGTGGTTCCTCGAAGCGTCGGCGTTCGAGCCGAAGGCGTACGGCGCGTTCCCGCAGTACGAGTTCGACCACCAGCAGCGGCCGTTCGCGGCGAAGCGCCAGTCGTTCCTACTACCGAACCTGAGCCTGCCGGAAGGCGTGGACGGAACGCGGTTCGACGCCCGGCTGGACATCCTTAAGCACATCGACGCGCAGCGGCGGCAACTCGACTCGGAATCGTCCGTGGAAAGCGCCATCACCCGCGCCCGCGGGGACGCCGTGTCGCTACTCACGGACCGCCGCGTCCGCGCCGCGTTCGACTTGAAGCGGGCCGCGCCGAAGGACATCGAGCGGTACGGGGCGAACGCCTTCGGCTGGAGCCTGCTCATGGCCGCGCGGCTCGTCGAGGCGGGCGTGAACCTCGTGCAAGTGAACCTCGGCAACAATGAGACGTGGGACACCCACGGCAACGCCTTCCCGCACCTGAAGGACAGGCTCTTCCCGCCGACCGACCGAGCGCTATCCGCGTTGCTGGATGACTTGTCCGCAAGGGGCTTGTTGGATTCAACGCTGATCGTGATGGCCGGGGAGTTCGGCCGCACGCCGAAGATCACGACGCTCCCGCAGCACTACAAGCTGCCCGGCCGCGACCACTGGGGCGCGGTGCAATCACTGTGGTTGGCGGGCGGCGGCGTGAAGGGTGGTCGCGTCGTCGGCTCGTCCGACGCGAAGGGGGCGTACCCGGCGACCGACCCGCAGACGCCGGAGAACATGGCGGCCACGATCTACCAGGCGCTCGGCATCCCGAAAACCGCGGCGTGGCACGACACCGAGAACCGCCCGCACTTTCTTTACCACGCCGACCCGATCCGCGGGTTGAGCTGAGAATCGCTCCCTATATAGCCGCCGGCTTGCCGGCGGGGGTTTGAAGTCCCCAAACCCCGCCGGCAAGCCGGCGGCTATATAGTTGGGCCTTGAGTCACCGCGTCCGGCTCATAGCTTGACGGCAGCGATTTCTCGCCGACTCACCCCACGGGAAAAATCACCATGTCCAAGACGATCAAGGTCGCCGTTACCGGCGCGGGCGGGCAGGTGTCCTACGCCATGCTCGCCCGGCTCGCGTCCGGCGAGGTGTTCGGGGCCGACACGAAGGTCGTGCTGCATCTGCTCGAAATTCCCAAAAAGGACGGCTGGACGCCGCCGAACCCGACCGCCCGGCAGCCGCTGGAGATCGCGGAAGGCAACGCGATGGAGTTGCTCGACTGCGGCTTCCCGACGCTGCTCGACGTGGTCGTGACGGACGACGCGAACAAGGCGTTCGCCGGCGTGAACTGGGCGCTGCTCGTCGGCGCGGCCCCGCGCGGGCCGGGGATGGAGCGCAAGGACCTGCTCGGCCTCAACGGCAAGATTTTCGTCGGCCAGGGGAAGGCGCTCGCGAAGAACGCCGCGGCCGACGTGCGCATCCTGATCGTCGGCAACCCGTGCAACACGAACTGCCTCGTCGCGTACTCGAACGGCCGGGAGATTCCCGCCGACCGGTGGCACGCCATGACCCGGCTCGACCACAACCGGGCCGTGTCCGCGCTCGCGGTAAAGGCCGGCGTCAAGAACGAGGACGTGACGAACGTGACGATCTGGGGCAACCACTCGAACACCCAGTACCCGGACTTCACGAACGCGAAGATCAAGGGGAAGCCGGCCACCGAGGTCATCACCGACCGCGCGTGGCTGGAAGGAACATATGTGCCGCAGTGCCAGAACCGTGGGGCGGCGATCATCAAAGCCCGCGGCCTGTCGAGCGCCATGTCCGCGGCGAACGGGGCGATCGACCACGTCAAGAGCTTCGTCACCGGCACGCCGAAGAACGACTGGACGAGCGCCGCCGTCGTTTCCAACGGCGAGTACGGCGTGCCTAAGGGCCTCGTGTTCGGCTACCCGGTCACGACCGACGGCAAGGGCGGGTACAAGGTCGTCGAGGGGGTGAAGCTCGACGGCTTCGGCCAAGCCGCGTTCCAGAAGACGCTCAACGAGTTGCTCGAAGAGAAAGACGCCGTGAAGGACTTGCTGCCGACCTAAAATACCTTCGCCTGCAATCATCGGGGGATCATCATGCCTGCGGCGAAGAACGTCCTCGGCGGACAACTCCAACCGTGTTCCATGAAGCCGCTCACCGGGTTCTACCGGAACGGCTGCTGCGACACCGGCTACGACGACATCGGCCTGCACCTCGTCTGCACGCAGGTGACGGCCGAGTTCCTCGCGCACCAGAAGGCCATCGGCAACGACCTGAGCACGCCGAACCCGCACTACGGGTTCCCCGGCCTGCGGCCCGGCGACCGGTGGTGCGTCTGCGTCACTCGCTGGAAAGAATCGCTGGAATCCGGCGTGGCGGCACCGGTCGTGCTGGAAGCGACTCACATCTCCGCGCTGGAGTACGTCGATCTCGAAGACCTGCAGAAGAACGCGGTGACGCAGGCCGTCTAAACTCTCTCACGGAGTCGCAACATGGACTGGCAGGGGCAACGGGAAAGCTCGAACGTCGAAGACCGCCGCGCCGCAGGGCCGGCAGTCGCGGCCGGTGGCGGCGTCCTCACGCTCGTCGCTGTGGCGATCGCGTACTTCCTCGGCGTCGATCCGCGGGCGGTGAAGCCCGTCATCGACAAGATCGGCGGCCGGCTCGGCGACCAGCAACAAAAGGACCGCCCGCCCCCGACCGAGGACGAGCACTATCGCTTCTCGCGGAAGGTTCTCGGTTCGACGGAAGAAGTGTGGGACCGGCTGTTCCGGCAGAACTTCCGCGAGGAGTACGAGCAGCCGCGGATGGTGCTGTTCGCGAAGTCCGTGGACAGCGGCGGGTGCGGCGTCGCGCCGTCCGAGGTCGGGCCGTTCTACTGTCCGGCGAGCAAGAAGGTGTTCCTCGACCCGACGTTCTTCGACGAATTGGAACAAAAGCTCGGTGGCGACAAGGGCGACGCGTCCCGCGCCTACGTCGTCGCCCACGAGGTAGGTCACCACATCCAGAACTTGATCGGGTACAACGCGATGCTGGAGAAGTACCGCGCCCGGGAGGGGGAAAACGGCGGCATCCGGCTCGAGCTGCAAGCCGACTACTTGGCGGGCGTGTGGGCGCATCATGCGGCGAAAGAGAACCCCCGGCTGTTCAACCGCGCCGACATGGACTCCATTATCAAGACGGCCCAATCCATCGGCGACGACCGGATTCAGAAGAAGATGCGCGGCAAGGCATGGCCGGAGTCGTTCAACCACGGCCGCGCCGACCAGCGGCAGAAATACTTCATGAAGGGCTTCGAGACCGGCGACGCGAGCAAGCAAGCGCTCGACCACTTCTTCAACTCGAACATCGCCCCGCTCGACCTTTGATTCCCGCAGCACGCGCGAAAGCCCCGGCACGAACGTGCCGGGGCTTTTCGTTTCCACTGCAACGCCTTTGTAACGCCCCGCGCACGGTCGCTTCCCGGCGTCGTCGTTACGGGTGTACGATGTCCCAAGTGCCCGTCAGGAATCCCACGTCATGATGATCGACCGTCGCAAGTTCCTTTCCGCCGCCGGTCTGCTGACCGCCGGCGCGATGCTGCCGCGAGTGCAAGCCATGAAGCCGGCCGAAAACCTCGGCGTCGCCACCGGCGTCAACCCGTTCGCGTTCGACCTGTACAAGCAGCTTCGGTCGCACAAGGGAAACGTCTTCGTCTCGCCGTTCAGCATCAGTTGCGCACTGTCGATGACGGCGGCCGGTGCGAAGGGCGAAACACTCGCTCAAATGGCGAAGGTGCTGCACCTGCAGGACAACGGCGGAAAGGTCGGTCAGGAGAAGTTCCGCGACCTGATCGGGCAAACCCACGCCCCGCAGCGGCGGGTGCGGCCGTTCCAACTCGACGTGGCGAACGCCATCTGGGCGCAGAAGGGCTACCCGTGGCGGGACGAGTTCAAGGTGGCGGTCCAGAGCGCGTTCCAGTCGGACGTTAACGAGGCCGACTTCAAGACGCAAGCCGAAGAAACGCGGCTGGCCATCAACAAGTGGGTCGAGGAGCGGACCCGGGACAAGATCAAGGACCTGTTCGCGAAGGGCGTCATCAACAGCCTCACGCGAATGGTCCTGGCGAACGCGGTCTACTACAAGGGGACGTGGGAGACGCCGTTCCAGAAGGCGGCCACGACGGACGCCCCGTTCCTCCTCGCCGACGGCACGAAGCAGGCCGTGCCGATGATGGTCCAGAAGTCGCCCGCCGCCCTGCACGAGACGGACGAGTTCCAACTCCTCCACCTGCCGTACAGTGGGAAACAAACGTCGATGCTCGTACTGCTGCCCCGGAAGGCGGACGGGCTGGCCGACCTGGAATCGAAGCTCACCCACGACTCGTGGGCGAAGGCCGTCGGCAGCGTCCGCGGGGTCGGCGACGTGCAGATTCACCTGCCGAAGTTCAAGGTCGAGACGCAGTACGGCCTCAACGACACGCTCGCGAAGATGGGCATGGCCGATGCGTTCGACCTCGACAAGGCCGACTTCTCCGGGATGGTGACGGAGATGCCCGAAGGCAAGCTCGCGATCACCGCCGTCGTTCACAAGGCGTACTGCGACGTGAACGAGGAGGGGACCGAGGCGGCCGCCGCCACCGGCGTCGTCGTCGGCGTCCGGTCCGCGCCGGCCAAGCCGAAGGTCTTCAAGGCCGATCACCCGTTCCTGTTCGCCATCCGCCACGACCCGACCAACACGATCCTGTTCCTCGGCCGGGTCAGCAACCCGAAAGGGTAGGGGGTTCTCATGCGTCGCACGCTGTTGGCCGTCGTCGCGGCCGCGGTCCTCGCCGGGCCGTCGGCCGCGGACGAGGAGGCTTGCTACGGGACGAAGATCAACTTCAAGGACACGCCGAAGCTGGCCGCCGCGGCCGCGAAGGACCGGGAGAAGCTCGTCTTCATCCTGCACGTGTCCGGGCACTTTGAAGACCCGCGGTTCACCTGAAACAACGCCGAGGCGCTCCGTGCGAACGCCCTCAACAACCCCGAGGTCGGGAAGTACATCAACGCGAACTTCGTGTCCGCGTTCCAGAAGGTCGCGACGTTCCAGATCGTGAACGGACAGAAGCAGGGCGGCAACGTGGCCGCGTATTTCTGCGCCCAGGACGGCCGGGTGCTGCACGTCGTCGCCGGGCCGGTGGACGCGAAGACGATGCTGCGGGAGTCGAAGTGGGTGGTCGAAACCGTCCGCGCCGCGCTCAAGGAGGGCAAAGGCGACGGGGTGAAGTTCAAGCAACTCTTTCGCACGGCCCACGCGGAGAAGCTGAAGGCCGACACCGGGCTGGCGGTCGAGCCGGTGACGTTCGACCCGCCGGAGGTGATGGCCGACGGAGACGCGCTGACGTACCGCGACCCGTCCGGCCAGCCGCTGGCTCCGAAGCTGCCGCCGCCGCCGATCGACGGCCCGGACGTGCGGCTTCAGGAGAAGGAATTCAACGCCCGCCAGGACGCGGCGAACGCCGGGTTCGGCGCGCGGGCGGCCCTCGCGAAGGGGGGTAAGCGGGTCGTGGTGAACAACCAGGCCGTCGTCCACCAACTGCTCGCCGCCCACGCGATGACGAAGATCGAGAAGGTCTACGGCACGATCTTCGAGAACGTGCTCGGCGAGAAGGTCTCGACGAAGCCGGTGGTGGTCACGTCGCCGTTCTCGTGGGTGGACCGCGAAGGGAATCGACTGACGAAGTAACGCGAACGGCCCGCGGCGATGCCGCGGGCCGTTTCATTCGAGTCGATTCGTCGTTACGAGACGACCTTCTTCACGTCCTCGGCCGTGATCTGCGACGCCGGCTTGTTCAGCTTCACGCTCAGCCAGCTCATCACCGACGGGATGTAGGGCAGGCTGCCCTTCTTCACCAGTTCCGCCATCCGCTTGTCGCGGCTGGCCCGTTCCTTCCGCTTCAGCGCGCCGTTGACGGCCCGCGAAATCGCCGCGTTGTCGCGGGCGCGGTCCATGCGGCTCGCGGTGGACATACGATCTGCCATACCGACCTCGAAGGTAGAGTCTCGATCAAAATGGAAGTATAGGAACGCCGAGCCGGACGGCAAACACCGACGATCTAAATCGCGTAGTCCACGTCCGGCGTCGGCGCGCCGAAGAACTTGGCCGACTTCGGCGTCACGTAGACCTGGTCGCCGACCCGCAGGCTCAGCATCTTGTGTCGGTCCGGCGTCACGTCGATGTTGAGCATCAGCCCGAAGTCCGCGACCACGACCCGTACCTTCACCACCGACCCGGCCGGGTTGATGTGGACGACCTTCGATTGCAACGACTTCCCCGCCTCGGCCGCCTTCGACAGGTCCAACTCATGCGGGCGGACGAACACCGTCGCGTGCCCGGACGCCCCGTTCCCGACGCGGCCGTTGCCGATCGGCATTTCGAGGTGGCCGAGCAACACCCGGCCGCCCTCCATCCGGGCCGTGATGACGTTCACGTTGCCGAGGAAGTCCATCACGAACTCGTTCGCCGGGTGCTCGAACACCTCGGCCGGCGTCCCGATCTGCTCGACCCGGCCCTTGCTCATGATGACGACCTTGTCCGCGACCTCGAACGCCTCCGTCTGGTCGTGCGTGACGAAGATGCTCGTGACGTGGTACTCGTCGTGAAACTTCCGCAGCCACGCCCGGAGTTCCTCCCGCACCTTCGCGTCGAGCGCGCCGAACGGCTCGTCGAGGAGGATGACCTTCGGGTCCGGGGCGAGGGCGCGGACGAGCGCGATCCGCTGCTTCTGCCCGCCGGAGAGTTGCGACGGGTACCGCGGCCCCATCTCTTCGAGCCGCACCAGTTGCAGCAGCTCGTTCACGCGGTTGCGAATCCGCTCCTCCGGCCAGTGGCGGACGCGGAGGCTGAACGCGACGTTCTCGAACACCGTCATGTGCTTGAACAGGGCGTAGTGCTGGAACACGAACCCGACGTTCCGGTCGCGGGCCGACTGATCGGTGATGTCGTCGTCGTGGAACTGGACGACGCCGGCGTCGGCCGTCTCCAGCCCGGCAATGATCCGGAGCAGCGTCGTCTTGCCGGACCCGGACGGCCCGAGCAGCGCCACCAGCGACCCGGCCGGGGCTTCGACCGTCACGTCGTCGAGAACCTTCGTGGTATCGAAGCTCTTCGAGATGTTCTTCGCCAGGATGCTCATGTCGGCTCGTCGCACGCCCGTGCGGGGGAGGAAGCTATTGTTTTAGATATAAAGGGGCCGGTCGGGTTACCGCCGTTCTAACTTCCTGGGCCGCCTGTTGTGAATACCAGCTCCGGGCCGTTGATCGTTCTGGAAAACGCGACCATCGCCCGCGCCGGCGGGGAACCGATCCTCCGGGAGCTAAGTTGGACCGTCCGCGACGGCGAGACGTGGGCCGTCATCGGGCCGACGGCCGCGGGCAAGACGACGCTCGCCGAGACGCTGACAGGCCGCAATCGTGTAGTAGCGGGAAGCATCGAGTGGCCGATCGTGCAACTGGCCGGGGCGAAGTACCCGCACGAGGTCGTTCATCTCGTTTCTTTCCGGGAAGAGTCACGGCTGTTCAACTACGCCGGCAGCTACTACCAGCAGCGGTTCGAGTTCGCGGACGCGGAGCACCCGCTGTCGCTGGGCGACTACCTCCGCTCGCGGGTGACGGTGTCGGACGACGCGGTCCGGCGGATGGCCGAGCGGTTCGGCATCGCGGAGCAACTGTCACTAGCGATGATGAAACTGTCGAACGGCCAGACGCGGCGGGCGCGGATCGCGCGGGAGTTGTTACTACACCCACCGCTCCTGATCCTCGACGATCCGTTCGTAGGCATCGACGCGGAGGGCCGTGAGTCGCTGGTCAACTTGCTCGGCGAGTTCGTCTCAGCGGGCCAGCGTATGATCCTCGTCGTTCGCCCGGAGCAGGTTCCGGCGTGGGTGACACACCGATTGGAACTCGGCGAATCAACGACCGATGCGGAACCACGGCTGATAGCCGAACCGAGCGAGCAACCGCCGGGGCCGCCGATCGTAGAGTTAAACAACGTGACCGTCCGGCACGGCGGGAAGCCGATCCTGCAAGACGTGTCATGGACGGTCCGCGGCGGGGAGCGGTGGGCGCTCGTCGGGCCGAACGGCGCGGGCAAGACGACCTTGTTGGCGCTCGCGTGCGGCGACCACCCGCAGGCGTTCAGCAACGACGTGAAGTTGTTCGGCAAGCCGAGGGGCAGCGGCGAAACGATCTGGGACGTGAAGCGGCGGGTCGGGTTCGTGTCGCCGGAGTTCCACCTGTACTTCAGCGAACCGCTCTCCGCATTCGAGGCCGCGGCGACGGGGTTCCACGACGCACTGCTCTACCGCGAGGCGAGCGCCGCGGAGGCGGAACACGTGAAGGAGCTGTTCGAGACGTTCGGTGCGACGGCGATCCTTCTCCGCCAGTTCCGCCAGCTCTCGACGGGGCAGCAACGGCTCGTGTTGCTCATCCGTGCGCTCGTCAAGCGGCCGCCGCTGTTGATCCTCGACGAACCGTTTCAGGGATTGGACGCGCGAACGGCGAACCGCATCCGCGCCTGGCTCGACGAACACCTGACGCCGGAGCAGACGCTGATCTTCGTGACGCACCTGACGGACGAGATTCCGCGGACGGTCACGCGGACGCTTCAGCTGAAGGCGGGGCGGCGGGCGGGGCCTCCTTCACCTTGAACAGCAGCATGTTGCGGCCGTAGGTCCGCACGTCCCAGGTTTCCGGCTCGGGCAGCTCATCCGGCGGGAAGCCGTCCTCGGCCTGGATTGTCAGCACCGACTCGACGGGGGCCTTGTCCAACAGCGTCCGCACGAGTTGCAGGAAGGCGGGCAACTTCGCCGGGTCGAGGTCGGGGAAGGGGGGGCTGAGGAACAGGTTGACCGGCCCGGACTTCGCGGGCGGAACCCACCGCTCGGCCCACCGGTATCCGTCGGCCCGCAGCACCTGGACGCGGTCGGCCACGCCGAACCGGTCGGCGTACTTCTGAATCTCCGCCGCCTGCTTCGCGTTCCCCTCGATCAGCCGGGCCTCGGACGCGCCGCGGCTGACGGCCTCCAGCCCGATCACCCCGGTCCCCGCGAAGATGTCGTAGAACGGCCGGCCGGGGACGGCGTTGCCGAGGATGCTGAACAGCGCCTCGCGGACCATCTGCGGCGTCGGCCGCATCCCCTCGTGGACGATGGCGGTCACCTTCCGGCCGCGGAGCGTGCCGGCCACGATTCGGATTTCTGTCTTTTCCACGACGACCCCAGTGTCAAGAACCACCCACGACGACACGGAACCGTCGCCTGGGGTTCACTGTCACTATCGGACGGCCGACCGATCCTTACAAGGGATGCGCCCGACTTCCGAAGTCCGGCTTCGACTTCGGAAGTCGAACGTCGCGGCGGCCGTCGCGCGTGAGATCGGCCCCATATCCGCTCGACTTCCGAAGGCGAAGCCGGACTTCGGAAGTCGGGGTGTTGCCCTGCCCCTCTCCGTGCGGCTTATACTGGTATGGGTCCATGAGGAACGGCCGATGCACCGGACGGCGCTGATTGTCATGTTCGTCGGAATCGCGGCCCTGGTCGGCGGGACCGCGCCACCGCCGTCCGCGGAGCGCGGCAAGAAGTCGCTCGAAGGGACGGCGTTCATCCCGGCGTTCTGGCCGCGGGCGGCCTACGATCTCGCGTGGAAGGAGTGGGGCGTCGCCGAGAAGCCGAAGGACTACGCCGCCGCCTTCAACGACCGGTACGGGCTGCACCCGGCCCCGTACCCGAACGACGGGCTGCCGATGGGCCTCCGCGTCGCCCCGTATTTGCCGCTCGTGAAGGGCATCGGCCTCGACTGTATGATGTGCCACGGCGGAAGCATCATGGGCAAGAGCTACGTCGGCCTCGGCAACAGCTCGCTCGACATCCACGCGCTGTTCGAGGACCTGTACGTCGCCGGGAACATCCCGGCGAAGCTGCCGTTCACGTTCTGCCAGACCCGCGGGACGAACGAGGCCGGAGCGTTCAGCGTCTACCTGCTCGGCTACCGCAACGACGACCTGAGCCTGCGGGAGACGTTCCGCGACCTCGGCCTGAAGGACGACAGTTGCGAGGACGTGCCGGCGTGGTGGCTGCTCAAGAAGAAGAAGACGATGTACCACGTCGGGGCGACGGACGCCACGTCCGTGCGGTCGATCATGCAGTTCATGATGCACCCCCTCACGCTGGCGAAGGACTTCGAGAAGGCCGAGGGGCCGTTCCGCGACGTGCAGCAGTACATCAAGAGTATCGAGCCGCCGAAGTACCCGTTCGCGATCGACGACAAACTCGCGGAGCGTGGGCGGGAAGTGTTCGCCGAGAACTGCGCGAAGTGCCACGGAACCTACGGCGAGAAATGGACGTACCCGAACAAGGTCGTTTCTCTCGCGGAGGTCGGCACGGACCGCACGCGGTTCGACAACATCGGCACGAAGTTCGGCGAAGCCTACGCGGCCAGCTGGTTCGCGAAGGAAACGCCGCCGAAGCCGATCCGCGCGACCGAGGGTTACCAGGCCCCGCCGCTCGACGGCGTCTGGGCGACGGCCCCGTACTTCCACAACGGCAGCGTGCCGACGCTCGACGGCGTGCTGAACTCGAAGGCGCGGCCGAAGGTGTTCACCCGCTCGTTCCGTACCGGCGAGGACGACTACGACAAGGTCCGCGTCGGGTGGAAGGTCCGCGAGATCAAGCCGCCCGACCCGGCGGCCCCGGCGTTCGAGCGGCGGAAGGTTTACGACACGACGCAACCCGGCCGCGGCAACGGCGGCCACACCTACGGCGACGATTTGTCCGAAACCGACCGCCGGGCCGTCATCGAATACCTAAAAAAACTCTAGGTTCACAGCACTCCTTAGGTCCCGCACCGATGGCCGCCTCTCCCCCCGTCGCACCGGCGAACCGGTCTAGCCTCGTCCTGTTCTTGGCCCTCGGCATCCTCGCGGCCGCGGCGGTCGCCATCGCGGCCGTCGTCCTCAAGGACGACCGCCCGCCCCGGCCGGACGGCATGGTCTGGATTCCGGGCGGCGAGTTCGTGATGGGCTGCGCCGAGAGCCAGGACCAGGACGCGCCGCCCCACAAGGTTTCCGTGGGCGGCTTCTGGATGGACGAGACGGAAGTAACGAACGACGAGTTCACGAAGTTCGTCGCGGCGACGAACTATGTGACCGTCGCCGAGCGGAAGCCGTACCCGAACGAACTTCCCGCGAACGTGCCCGCGGCGAACAACGTCCCGTTCTCGGCCGTCTTCCGCTGCGCCGATTGCGACGCCAAGTCGTGCGACGAGGAAAACTCCCGGCTGGCGATGGCGAACAAACCGCAGCTCCCGCCGCCGTGGTGGGAGATGAGCGTGGGGGCGAGCTGGCGACACCCCGACGGGGCCAAGAGTACCATCGAGGGAAAGGGGAACTACCCGGCCGTTCACCTGTCGTGGGAGGACGCCGCCTCCTACGCGAAGTGGGCGGGGAAGCGGCTGCCGTCGGAGGCCGAGTGGGAGTTCGCCGCCCGCGGCGGGCTGAACGAGGCCACCTACGCCTGGGGCAACGACCCGCAGGGCAAGGACGGCAAGTACCACGCGAACACGTACCAGGGGCGGTTCCCGGCGACCGTCGAAGGTAAGGACGGATTCGCCGGCCTCGCCCCGGTCCGCTCCTTCTCGCCGAACGGGTACGGCCTCTTCGACATGAGCGGCAACGCCTGGGAGTGGGTCCAAGACTGGTACGCCGCGGACTACTACCAGATTAGCCCGAAGAAGAACCCGACCGGCCCGGCCGAGGGGTCGGCAGGGCCGGACGGCAAGCCGCAAAAGGTCCGCCGCGGCGGGTCGTTCCTGTGCGCCGACGAGTACTGCCGCCGCTACCTGCCGGGGACGCGGGACAAGGGAGCTACGGACGACTGCGCCTCCCACACCGGGTTCCGGTGCGTCAAGGACGCGAAGTAAGAGGGGTTGCGATCCCTGGGCCGGCGCGGTATATCGGGGCCATATCTCTACTTGCATCATCCCCAGGAAGTCGGCATGGACGCCGTGGACGCTTCCGATTTCACGCTCCACGTCGAGTGGATCGTCGAGCCGTACACCGGGCTGCCGCTGCTCGTCGTCGGCGGGCACGCGCCGTCCGCCGAGTGGAAGATTGATGTCCGATACGATGCCGAAACCGCCGTCACGATCGCGCCCAAGCTCCAACAGCAGCGGTTCCAGTTCGCTTCCCAACTCTTGATCGAGCCGACCGCGCGGGTGCGGGTCGTGGCCGTCGGGCCGAGTGAGATACCGCTGTTCGACGAGGCACTGGTCTACATCAACCGGCGGCCGTCGCACCCGCCGCGGGCCGAACGGGGACTCGTCTCGAAGCTCTTGCGCATGGCCCTCCGCGGCCCGCTGAGCCTGCTCACGGGCAAGGTGTTGACGAAGGCGTGGTGGTCGTTCCAAGCGAACCGCGTCGGCGAATTCCTGCGGAAGGTCCGGCAGAAGCTCCGCTACCGCGCGTTGAGCCGCCGCTACCACCCGCGGCCGATGCACGACTCGTTCGTCGAGCGGAGCGCCCTCACGCCACCGCTCCGGACGCAACTCGAACAGGACGGCCGACAGTTCGCTTACCGGCCGAAGGTCAGCATCCTGATGCCGGTCTACAACGTCCGGCCGGATTGGTTCCGCGCGGCCGTGGCGAGCGTGCAGGGCCAGATTTACGACAACTGGGAACTCTGCATCGCCGACGACGCGAGCACGAAGCCGGAACTGATCGCGGAGTTCGACCGGCTCCGCGACAAGCGGATCAAGCTGACGCGGCTGGCCCAGAACGGCCACATCTGCACGGCCACGAACACGGCCGCCGCCACCGCGACCGGGGAGTTCGTCGCCCTGTTGGACCACGACGACCTGCTCGCGCCGGACACGCTGCTGGAAGTCGTGCGGGCGCTCCAGACGACGCCGGACGCGGACCTGATCTACAGCGACGAGGACAAGATCGACGCGGCCGGCCGCCGGTACGACCCGCAGTTCAAGCCGGATTGGTCGCCGGAGTTAATCCTCAGTTACAACTACGTCAACCATTTTACGGTCATCCGGCGGAAGGCGTTCGAGGCGGCCGGCCGGTTCCGGGTCGGGTACGAGGGGTCGCAGGACCACGACCTGCTGCTTCGCGTCACCGAGCGGACCGACCGCGTCGTCCACGTCCCGAAGATTCTGTACCACTGGCGGGCGCACGCGGAATCGACGGCCCAGCGGGCGACGCAGAAGTCGATCGTCCACACGTCCGGCCGCCGGGCGGTCGAGGAGGCGCTGCAACGCCGCGGGATCGCCGCCGGGCTGTACGTGCCGGCGTTCGCGGAGCGACTCGGGCTGCCGGTCCTCGCACTGGACGGCGACGACAACGGGCCGAGCGTGGCCGTCATCGTCCACGGGGCCGACGCCGCGGCGACGGCACGGGCCGTGAAAGAGAACACGAGCTACCGGAACTTCACCGTCTACCTCGTCCTCGACGACGAGAACCCCGGCGACGCCTTGAACCGGATGGCCGCGGCCCGGACGGAGGACGTGCTGCTGTTCCTCGCCGCGGGCGTCGAGCCGGCGCACCCGAAGTGGCTGTCGCGGTTGGTGGCACACCTGCCGCTCACGGATGTCGGCGCGGTCGGCGGGTTGATCCGCACGCCCGCCGGCACGGTCGTTTCGGCCGGAACGGTGCTGGGCTTGCACGACGGGACCGGGCCGGGGAACGCCTGCCGCGGCGTGACGAAGGACGAGATCAGCTACTACTTCTACGCGGAAGTGACGCGGAACGTGGCGGCCGTCGGCCGCGGCTGCTTGCTCACGCCGCGGGCGACCTTCGAGGCGCTCGGCGGGTTCGACGCCGACCGGTTCGGGCTGACGCTGTTCGATGTCGATTACTGCACCCGGCTCCGCGGCCTGGGACTGCGGTGCGTCCACGTCGCCGGGGCGGAGTTGGCGGCGGCCGACGACGGCGACCGGACCGACGACCCGCTCGAACTGCTCGCGTTCAAGCGCGGCCACGGCCGGCCGGCGGACCCGTACTCGAACCCGCACTTCTCGGAAGCGGAAGCGTTCCGGCCGTCCGGTGACACCGCGGTGTCATTGCCGCGGGCGACCCGGCCGCTGCTGAAGGTCGTCGTGGCCGCGCACAACATGAACAACCCGGAGGGCGCGCCGCGCTACCTGTCCGAGATCGTGCTCGGGCTGCGGGACCGGCTGTCCGTCGAGCCGAGCCTCTGGTCGCCGCAGGGCGGGGCGGGGGAGGGCGTGTACGCAGCCGTCGGCGTGCCGGTGACGATCGCGGCCGGGCCGTGGGGCCAGCGGTTCGTGGACGGGCATTGGACCCGGAAGGAGTACGAGGCGGCGCAGAAGGAACTGATCGCGCACCTGAAGGCCCAGCGGCCGGACGCGGTGATCGCGAACACGCTGCTCACGTTCCCGATGGTCGAGGCGGCCGCTCGGCTCGGCATCCCGAGCGTCTGGATCATTCACGAGAGTTATTCGCCGAACGTGCTGGGGCGGCTGTTCAGCCCGTTCGGCCGGTGGCGGGCGGAGGCAGCGTTCGGGCTGGCGAGCCGCGTCGTCCCGGCGTCGCACGACACGGCGAAGCTGTTCCAGCACCTGAACACGCGGGGGAACTTCCGCGTCATCCACAACGGCATCCCGCCGCTGCCTCTCGCCCCGCGGGCGTGCGACCCGACGGCGAAGAAGCGCATCCTGTCCGTCGGCACGGTCTGCGCCCGCAAGGGGCAGCACACGCTGATCGAGGCGGCCGCGATCCTCGCGAAGACCCGCTCGGACTTCGTCGTCGATGTCGTCGGGATGCGGAATGTCGTGCCCTATGCCGCGTACATCCGGCAGCTGACCGCCCGGCGGAAGCTCGACGGCGTCGTGAACCTCGTCGGCGAGACGAACCAGGTGGCCGACTACTTCCACCGGGCCGACGTGTTCGTTTGCACGTCGTACATGGAAACCTTCAGCCGCTCGATTCTCGAGGCGGAAGCCTACGGCCTGCCGATCGTGACGACCAACTGTCAGGGGATCGACGAGCAGGTGAAGTGGGGGTTCAACGCGCTGCGGTTCGACCACGGCGACGCCCCGGCGCTCGCGGCGCAGCTGGCCCGCGTGCTGGACGACGACCGCCTCCGCGAGGGCATGGCCCGGCGGTCGCTCGCCCTGTTCGAGAACCACCTCAGCTACGACGAGATGCTCGACCGGTACGACCTGGTCGTCCGGTCGGCGGTCGGCGCGGCCGCGCTAACCCGCCTGCCCCCGAAGCCGGCCGCGGCCGCCCGCCGGGCCGCGTGATGAGGATGCCGATGCCGCTTGTCCGTCCCCGCTTGAACATCCGCCGCCGGCTCCGCGCGTACCTCGACGCCGCCCGCCGGGACTTTCACGATTGGTACCGGGGCGAAACCGAGGACACGTACTTCGACCTCCACGACCTCGGCATGCTGAACGGCGTGCTCGCAAGTTGCGGGTGCGCGCCGCTCACCGCCGACCCGCGGGAAGCGGACCGGGGCACGGCCGGGGCGATGCGGTACGTCCTGGGCTTGTTGGCGTCCGAGCGACGACTACGGCGCGGGTATTTGTCGGCGGACGACGACGGGGCTTTCGCCGGATGGGTCGCCACCTCGACCGGGTTGTCGCAAGCCGGGGCGGAGAACGTCCGCGCGGCTTCCGCGGCGGACCCGTCGGCCCGCGTGAAGCGCATCTTCGAGTTGCGGATGGACCTCCGAGAGGTGTGGCCGCTCGCCCTGACGCCGAAGCAGCGCGGGCAGTACCTACGGTGGCTGGTCACCTTCGGCCTCAAAGACTTCCAACTCACCCCCGAGCAAGCCGTCTGGTTCCACTTCGAGCAAGACGAAGACCCCAGCCGCGGGCTGGCCGCGAGCTACCGGCTGCACCCGGAGTGGCAGGCGGCCGTGCCGCACGGGCTGACGCGATTCGGGTGGGAACAACTCAAAGCATGGGTGAAGACGCGGTACGACTTCGACTGCCGATGGATCAACGCCGCGACGCTGCCGCCGCAGTTCCGGCCGTGGGACGAGTTACAATTCCTCCTGCTAGCCGAGCCGCGGTTGAGGGACACGTTCCCGGCGGACGCGGGCGAGCTAGTGGCGTGGGCCGCGCGGACGCCGCGGGTCGCGAAACACGCGGACCGGGCGTGGCTCGCCGCGCTCGCGGAGGACGTTCGCGACCGGTTGCCGACGCGCCAATCGGTCAACGTCCTCGGCCTGTTCCGCTACACGTCCGGGTTGCAGAACGCCGTCAAGAGCATGGTCGAGTCGCTCGCCAGCGTCGGCGTCCGCACTCACCTCCGGGACTACCCGGTGCTGTTCCTGCGCGAACCGCGGAACAAGCAGGACTTCAACGCCCTCGAACCGGCCGACGTGACGATCATCAACACCGGGATCGACGTGGCCGTCCGCGACGCGTACACGGCGACCGGCCTCCACCGGCGGGACGGCGTGCACCGCGTCGGCATGTGGTGGTGGGAACTCGAAGACGTGCCGGCCGCGTGGCTCGACCGCGGCGACGCGGTGGACGAGATTTGGGCCCCGACGCGGTTCATCGCCGGGGCGATGCGGAAGGCGTTCCGCAAGCCGGTCCACGCGATGCTGCCCGGCCTCGAACTGTCCGCGTTCGAGCCGCTGCCGAAGGAATACTTCGGCATGGACCGGACGCGGTTCACGTTCAGCTTCGTCTTCGACATGAACAGCCGGATGCAGCGGAAGAACCCGCTCGGCCTCATCGCGGCGTTCCGCCGGGCGTTCGCCCCGACGGACGCGGTGGAGCTGGTGGTCAAGGTGTCGCCGCCGGAGTCGTACTACCAGGACCAGTGGCAGCTGCTGCACGACGCGATCTCGGCGACGCCGAACGTGAAACTGCTCGACCGCGTGCTCACCCGCCCGGAACTCCTCGGCTTGCTCGACGCGTCGGACGCCTACGTCTCGCTGCACCGGTCGGAAGGGTTCGGCCTCACGTGCGCGGAGGCGATGCTGTTGGCGAAGCCGGTCGTCGCGACGAACTACTCCGGCAACCTCGACTTCATGACGAACGACAACAGCTACCTTGTCGATTACAAGCTCGTGCGGATCGAAGAGGGGATCGACCCCTACCCGAAGGGTGGGGTCTGGGCCGACCCGGACGTGGACCACGCGGCTAAGTTGATGCGCGACGTGTTCGACAACCGCGAGGTCGCCGCGGCGAAGGGGCGGCGGGCGAAGCAAGAGCTGTCGGCGAACCTCTCGGTTGTCGCGGCCGGGGAGCGGATGCGGGTGCGGTTGGAAGAGATTCGGCGGTCACGCGGCCGGTAGCAGCACCCGGAACGTGCTGCCCACGTCCGGCTCGCTCGCCACGTCGATCGACCCGCCGAGCCGCTCGACGTACTCCTTGACGATGGCCAGCCCCAGCCCGGCGTGAACGCCGGTCGCCGTCCGGGACGGGTCGGCCCGGTAGAACCGCTCGAAGATTTTCTCCCGCACGTCGGCCGTCATGCCGATGCCGGTGTCCTTCACCAGGAACTGGACGCCGTCCGGGTCGGCGGTCACGTCCAACTCGACCCGCCCGCCGGCCCGGTTGTACTCGACGGCGTTGTGCAGCAGGTTCGTCAGCACCTCGCGGAGCTTGTCCGGGTCGGTCGTCACCTCGATGGGACCGTCCGCGTGCAAGACGAACTTCAGGCCGTGGGCCTCGGCCAGCGGGCGGATCACGGCGGCGCAGCTCTCGGCGATGCCCGTCACGTCCGCGGGCACGGCCGACATTTTCGTCTGCCCGGCGTCCAGGTACGCCAGCGTCATCACCTTCTCGACCAGTTGGCCGAGTTGCTTCGTGATGCCCCGGCAGTCCTTGAGCGTCTGAAGGTACTGGTCGGCCGTGCGGGGCTTCCGGAGGGCCACGTCGAGCGTCGCGAGCAGCGACGCCACCGGCGTCCGCAGCTCGTGCGAGATGTCCGCGACCGCCTGCTTCTCCCGCTCGAACGCGGCCTTTAGTTGCTCGAGCGTTTCCGTGATCCGTTCGTGGATCGGCTGCAACTCCGTGCTCAGCTCCTCGCGGTTCACGGCGAGGTGGAAGTCCCGCTCCGAGACCATGCTCACGGCGTCCGACAGCCGGTTGAGCGGCGTCAGCCCGCGGCGGATGAGCCACGACGACCCGACGAGGCAGGCGAGGAACGTGCCGATGACCGTGACGCCGGTGATGAACCGAATCCAGCTGATCGTCCGCCGAATGTTCTCGCGGACGGTCTGCTTGTCGCGGTCGGCCTCGGCCCGGAACGTCGCGACCTTCTGCTCGAACTCCGTCGTCGGCCGGGCGACGTGGACGTAGACGAGCTGCAGGTCCGGGGACGGGGGCGGCGGGGGCGGCCCGGCCCGGTCCCGCGGCGGCGGCGGCCCGAACCGGCCGAACGCCAGGACCGGGATCGGCGTCTTGAACACGACCCGCCGGCCGTGCTGGCCCCTCGGCAGCGTCACGTCGTCGAACTGCCAGTCCTCCAGGACCTTGTCGAACCCCCGCCGGTGGAACGGCAGCGTGTACCCGGCCGCCATGAGGTTCTCCGACCGCCGGGTGCTGCTGAACGGGCCGCTGATCTGGACGTAATCCGTCATCCGTTCGTCGCTGTCCAGCGGCTTGAGGAACAGTTCGTCGAGCCGCAGGTTCGAGAGGTAGGACCGCAGGAGCGACCAGAACAGCGACGGCTGGTTCGGCCCCGACGACCGCCGCGGTTGCGGGGCGATGCCGCTGTGCCACGTCGCCGCCCACAGCCCGTGCGTCGGGCCGAACCCGGCCATGTACGTGTGGAGGATGACGTTGTTGAACTTCCGCGTGTCCACGTCCGACTGCGGCAGGTACTCCGTCCGGGCGATCCGGCCGATCATCCGGGCGTGCGTCAGCAGCTCCTGCTCGAACTTGTCCCGCTCGCCCTTGATCCGCTCCTCCGTTCGCAAGTCGGCCGCCTCGAACGAGGACTTCTCCCGCTCGGACAGGGCGTGGACGACGACGCGGTCGGCGAGGAACGTGACGAGGCCCAACCCGATGGCGAGCAAGGTGAGGAAGTACACGATCAATAACGAGCGGGTCGATCGCATGACGCGGACCTGCGATGAATTCAGCCGGTCAAATAAATGTAGCCGACGGCGGCCGGCGGGGTTCTGCGAGTCTGAACCCCGCCGCCGGTTACGTGATCGACCCGCGAACTGCGGACGGCTCCGACTCCGTTCAGCCCTTCCGCTTCGCTTCCTTCTCCTTGCCTTCCTTCACCGGCGGCGGGTCGTCGTCCCCGCGGAGCATGTACCCCTCGCCCCACCGGGTCAGGATCAGGGCCGGCTCGAACCCCTTGTCGATCTTGTTCCGCAGGTAGCGGATGTACACGTCCACGACGTTCGACGTGTTCTCGTCGTACTCGTCGTACAGGTGCTCCCAAATCATCGTCCGCGTGACGACCTTCCCCCGGTGGAACGCGAGGAACTCCAATAGGGCGTACTCGCGGGGAGTCAAGTGGATCGACTGCCCGGCCCGCGTCACCCGGCGGGCGGCGGTGTCCAGGTTCAGGTCGTAAATCTTGATGATCGGGTCTTTGACCTGATGGCTGCGGCGGACGAGCGCCCGCAGTCGGGCGAGCAGCTCGTCCAGCTCGAACGGTTTCGTCAGGTAGTCGTCCGCCCCGGAGTCCAACCCGACGACCTTGTCGCCGAGCGTCGTCTTGGCCGTGAGCATCAGGACGTGGGTCGTGATGCCGGCCTGCCGCCACCGCTTCAGGAGCGTCAGCCCGTCCACCTTCGGCAGCATCACGTCGAGGACGATCACGTCGTACTGGGTCGTCCGTGCCTTGGAATCCGCCTCCTCGCCGTCGAGGGCGGCGTCCACGGCGAACCCTTCCTCCTCCAGCCCTTGCCGGAGGGCCTTCGAGAGGGCGACCTGGTCTTCGACAAGCAGTACCCGCACGCGTGGACCCTCGGGCGCGTCATCGGATGGATTCATTAAATCCTTTATCATCCGCCCGATGAAGGGGTTATGAGAGTGTCCGAGCGATTTTCTGAAGAAAGGCTGAGAGGCTTCCAGTCGTCCGACAGGGGGGCTTCGATCACGAGCCGTTGCTTCGTGAACGGGTGATCGAGTTCGAGCCGGCGGGCGTGCAAGGCGATGACGCGGTCCCACGATTGCTCCGAATGCGGGCCGAACGGCGGGGCGTCGGCATAGGTCGAGTCGCCGAAGACGGGGTGGCCGCGCCACGCGGACTGGACCCGCAGCTGGTGCATCCGCCCGGTGAGCGGCCGCAGTTCGAGGAGCGTGCCGCCGGGGATCGGTTGCAGCACGCGGTAGTCGAGCGTGGCGAGCTTCGCCCCCGGTTCGTTCGGTTCCGCGCGGACGGTGCGGGACTCGTCCTGGACCTTGCGAATCCAGTCCTCCCACCGGCCGGCCTCCGGGCTGACCGTCCCGGCGACGGCGGCCCAGTAGACCTTGTTGACGGTGCGGTGCTCGAACTGGGCGTGGACCCGTTGGGCCGCCTTCGAGTTGCGGGCGAAACAGACGACGCCGGACACCGGGCGGTCGAGCCGGTGCGGCACGCCGAGGTAGACGCCGGCGGGCTTGGCGTACTTCTCCTTGATGTATCCCTTCACCATCGCTTCGAGGCTCGGCAGGTGCGGCGGGGCCTGCGTCAAGAGCGGGGCCGGCTTGTTGACGATGACGAGGTGATGGTCCTCGAACAGGATGCGGGCGGGGTCGATTGAGGGAAACAAGATTTCCATCGAGTTCGTCTAACGGATCGGCGGTTGGAAAGCGAGGGCAGCGTTTTTGTTTGCATCGAGTCTGGCATCAAGTTAAGTTGCCGTTCTACGTTTTGCGAACCGAGGGAAGCTAATGACTCGCCCCATCTGTCTACTTGCGGTTGTCGTAGGGTTGACCTCCTTGTCCATCGCCGCCGACCCGCCGAAGTCTGTTACCGCTTCAGAGTTCTACAAGGTGAGGACCGGCCAGTTGGCCGTTTTCAGCGGGCACGAGGGCCCCGTCCGTGGTGTGAGTTTCTCGGCCGACGGCAAATCCCTCTACACCGGAGGGCACGACAAAACGCTCCGGGTTTGGGACCTCGTCTCGGGCAAGGAAACGAATTCGATCGAACTGAAGAAGGGTCGCGTGGCGGGCATGGCAACCTTGCCTGTCAAGCAGGGGAAGACGGTCCGAAAAACGCTGGTGGCCGTAGCTTCGACGATCGACCAAGAAGGCACGTTCCTCTGGGACCCGGCCGCCAAGTCGTACAGTCGGAGCCTGCCTGGCATCGGCCACGATAGCGGGCCCGTCGCGGCCGCGGCCGGGGGTCAGTATCTCGCCGGCACGCACGGGAACGGCACAATAGAGGTCTGGGACACCAAGACCGGCCAACGAATCCGGAGTATCGATCCGAACGCACGGGCGAAGGCCGTCGCGCTTTCAGCGGACGGTAAGGTGCTCCTCTGTGCGACCGAAAAAGTTGTGCGTTGCTACGACGTGGTCAAGGGAAAACTACTCACCAAGCACATGCTCGACTCAGTCGTTTCGTCCTTGACCTTCAGCCCAGATGACAAGCAGTTCGCGGCCGCGGCGATAGACGGGACCGTGGGCGTCTTCGACTACTCGACCGGCAAGGTACTACAAACGTTGAAAGGCCACCGCGGTTCCGTTTCCGCGGTGACTTTCACGCCGGACGGCAAGCGATTGGTTTCGGGCGGCGCGGACAAGAGTGTGAGGGTCTGGGATCCTTCGACCGGGGACGCACTTCCGGTCATCGGGGAACATCGTGGCCCTGTCACGTCGATAGCGGTTTCCTTCGACGGAATGTTCGTGGCGACCGGCAGCGAGGATGAAACGGCCATCCTCTGGAAAGTTCCGCAATAGAGCAGGCGTCGCTCGCTTAGTTGATTGAATCCGCAGATGGACCATGGCCCGAACCCGATCGCCCGATGACGAATCGCGACTGATTCCACCGCGGCCGACGACCGCTACACCGCCCACCCCTTGCGGTACTCGCGGCCGAGGAACGGTTTCGCCTTCGCCGTGTTCGTCACGGTCGCGGCCGCGGCGTCCCAGGTGATCGCCTCGCCGGTGCGGTACGCCACGTTGCCGAGCAGCACGGCTTCTGTCAGCCGGCCGCTGTACTCGAAGTTGCACGTCGTCGGGCCGCCGTTGCGGATCGCGTTCAGCCACTCCGCGTGGTGGCCGATCGACTTCGTGATCGACGGCTCCGGCTTCGTCACCGCCTTCGCGAACTCGTCCGGCAGCAGCATGTGCTTCGAGTAGTCGGCGACCAGCTTCCCCTTGTCCCCCTCGAACAGCACGCCCGAGCCGTACTTCTCGAACCGCACCGAGCCGTCGAGCGACGGGCCGGCCGTGCCGTGGTACCACGTCAGATGCACGCCGGGGAACTGGTAATCGACCTGCATCACGTCCGGCGTCGTGTTGTCGCCGGTGTACGTTTTCTTGCCGGTCGCGGTCACGCTCGTCGGGGCGGTCAGGTCGAGCGCCCAGAACGGGAGGTCCATGTAGTGGCAGCCGAGGTCCGCGAGCGTGCCACCGCCGAACTCCCACCACCACCGCCAGTGGAAGTGCGGCCACTCGAAGTTCCAACTCGACTTGTTCATCTTCGCCTCGAAGAACTCGACCGGGGCCGGGCCGACCCAGAGATCGAGGTCGAACTTCGCGGACGGCTTCGTGCCGGTTTTCGCGCCACCGACCGGCCGGCTGCTGTTCCAGACGTGGACGCGGTTCACCTTCCCGAGCAGGCCGGACTTCACGACCTCGACGACCCGGCGGTAGTTGTCCTCGGCGTGGATTTGCGTGCCCATCTGCGTGACGAGCTTCGTCCCCTTCAGCGTCTCTCGCACGGCCCGCACCTCGGCGACCGAGTGGCACAGCGGCTTCTCGCAATAGACGTGCTTGCCGAGTTTCAGCGCCGTCAGCGTGGCGTGCGCGTGGACGTGGTCCGGCGTGCTAATCACGACCGCGTCGATCTTGTTCGCGAGCTTGTCGAAGAGCTGCCGATAGTCGGTGAAGAACTCGGCCTTCGGGAACTGGCCGCGAGCCTTCGCGGCGTTGGCCGGGTCCACGTCGCAGACCGCGACGATCTCCTCCTTCTCGACCCCCTTGAGGTTCGCGGCACCGCGGTTCGCCGGGCCGATGACGGCGAGGCGGACGGCGTTCGTGGCGGCCCAAGTCCGGGGGGCGAACGTGGCGGTGGCGGCGGTGGCGGCGAGGAAACGACGACGATTCAACATGAGGAAGTGCTCCCGAAGGCGTGAATGGGAGCAAGTATACCGGGGTGCGGAACGAAGTGCGAGAAAACTCAACCAGGGGCCGGATACGGCGTGTGGGCGATCACGCCGATCCGGTCCCCTGGGAATCACTCCGGGGCGAACGGAGCTTTTATCCAATCGCGAAACGCGAGGTGTGCGAGTCGGGCGGGATGCGTCCCATCAACGCACCCCGCCCTGGCTGGGCGAGCCTGGGCGACTCTTCCGGGCGAACCAACTGGGCGAATCCAAGCGAGTCATCGGGCGAGGGCGAGTGAGCTGGGCGACTCACACGGGGCGAGATATATGCACTGGCGATGCCAGAATTGATATTGTACCGTCATATTTTCCATAAATTGATTTCAAATAATGATTTAAATTCTTTATGAGTGGTTCGTCATTTATTCCACAACCTGTGAATAACGTCGGGAATCCCGACGAAAAGTGTCGGACACCGACAAGATACCCGATTTCCAGACACGGGATTTCGGACGCCCGCCACCCTTAGGCGAGCCCGGTGATCGCGCCGAAACTTCGGCCGGTTGTTGCCACATTCGTCCCCGCTCGTTTATGATGGCCCGCACGTCACCCCCACCGAGAACCCGCCATGTCCATCGAACCCCTCGCCGTCGGCGTGTGCAGTTGGTCGCTCCAGGTGAAGTCCATCCCCGAACTCAAGGGCTTCCTCGACCGGCTTGGCATTGACGTGGTGCAGATCGCCTGCGGCGACCCTCACCACGCCTCCTGGGACGAGGGAGACGACATGCCGAAGGCGGCGAAGGCAGCCGGGTTCCGCATGAGCGGGACGATGCTCGGCTTCCCCGGCGAGGACTACACGACGCCGCAGACCATCGAGAGGACCGGCGGGTTCGGCGACCCGGCGACCCGGCCCGGGCGGTTGGAGACGTTCAAGTGGGGCCTCCAGCGAACGCTCGACCTCGGCCTCGCGGACATGATGCTGCACGCCGGGTTCATTCCGGAGGTCGGCGACCCCGGCCGGAAGGCGTTCCTGGACACGCTCGCGTACGTCGCGGACCTGGCCCAGGCCCAGGGCGTGACCGTCGCGTTCGAGACGGGGCAGGAGTCCAGCAAGCTCCTCCGCCGGACGCTGGACGACTTGAAGTGCCCGAACCTGAAGGTGAACTTCGACCCGGCGAACATGCTGCTCTACGACAAGGACGACCCCCTCGCGGCCGTCGAGTTGCTCGCCCCCGACATCCGCAGCGTCCACGTCAAGGACGCGAACCGGCCGACGATGAAGGGGGCGTGGGGCGAGGAAGTCCCGCTCGGCACGGGGCAGACGAACACGCGGAAGTTCGTGGAGACGCTGAAGACGGTCGGCTACCGCGGGCCGCTGTGCATCGAGCGCGAGGTCGGGACGCAGGCCGACCGGTTCCGCGACATCGAGCACGGGGTGAGGTTCTTGCGGGCGAGCGTCGGGGCGTAAGCCCGACGTGGCTTCCCCACGGGCATCGAGCATTACTTCATCGACAATCGCCACCGCGGGCGTGTTGCCACGTCGGGCTTACGCCCCGACGCTCGCCCGGTTCGGCTTGACTACCTTGCCCATTTCCCGGTACACCTCGCATCATGCGGACGTTGCCGGAGCCTGTCGTTGATCTCGCCGCCGACGTGCGGCCGGTCGTGTCCGTTTGCATCGCGAACTGGAACTGCCGCCAGATGCTGCACGGCTGCCTCGCGTCCCTGCTCGACCAGGACCAGGGCGTGCCGTTCGAGGTGATCGTCGTCGATAACGCTTCCACCGACGGCGCGAGCGAGATGGTCGCCCGCGACTTCCCGCAGGTTCGACTCATCCAGAACGACACGAACGCCGGGTTCAGCAAGGCGAACAACCAGGCCGCGCGGGTCGCCCGCGGCAAGTACCTCTTCTTCCTGAACAACGACACGCTCGTGCCGGAGAACACGCTCGGCGACTTCGTCGCGTTCGCCCGCGCCAACCCGACCGTCGGCATGGCCGGCCCGCGGCTGCGCGGCGGCGACGGCGAATTGCAAATTTCTTACCGGGCCAAGCCGACGCTCGGGGCGCTCTTGCACCGCGTCAGCCTACTCCGGTGGACCGGCCTCTTCCGCCGCTCCTACTACGAGTACCGGCGGGACTCGTTCAACCCGGACGGCGTTCACTCCGTTGACGTGCTGATGGGGGCGGCCGTGTTCCTGCCGCGGGAGGCGTTCGACACGTCCGGCCACTGGGACGAGACATATCGGTTCGGCGGCGAAGACCTCGACCTGTCCACGAAGGTCGGCCGGACGCACGCGGTCGTGTACGTCGGCAGCGTGGAGGTCGTCCACTTCGGCCGCGTCGCGAGCCGGGCGAACGTCGGGTTCGCGTCCCCGAACGTGGCCATCGGGTACGTCCACTACTTCCGCAAGAACGGCGTCAGCCGCGGCGGGCTGCGGCTGTACAAGTTGTTGGTCACGTTGGACGCGCCGGTGCAGGCCGCGGTGAAGGTGGTGCAGGGGAGCTTCCGGTGGCTGCGGCGGGACTGCGAGAAGGCCGAGAAGAGCTTCCTCGCCGCCCGCGGCCTGTGGCACTTCTTGACGCGGGAACTCGTCCGGTTCTGGCGGGCCTGACTCCCGCGTCCGCCCTCGTCCCAATTCGATCTTGAACCCGTTGTTTTGGACCGGGGCCTCTCGTCACGGAGGGGTGTGCTTGATTCCCCCTTCCGGCCGCTCTAGAATTCCGCAGTTTCACGCGGCCGGCGGGCGCAGTTGGTGGTGGCACGGCAGGCGCATATGATGGCGTTACCACGATTCGCACGAGCCTCGACACCGCGCGATAACTTGACTTCCGAAATCCGGGCGACGGGACGGTCGGCACCGCGCTAAGAATAGGCCCGGGGGTTTCGGACTGGCCTCCGAAGGGAGACGGCACACGATGTTTGAACGCTTTACCGACCGCGCTCGGAAGGTGATGCAGCTCGCCAACCAGGAAGCGCAGCGGTTCAACCACGAGTACATCGGCACCGAGCACGTCCTGCTCGGGCTGGTGAAAGAAGGCTCCGGGGTGGCCGCCAACGTCCTCAAGAACCTCGACATCGACCTCCGCAAGATTCGGCTGGAAGTCGAGCGGATCGTGCAGCACGGCCCCGGCGGGGACTCGGCCACCCTCGGCCGTCTGCCGCACACGCCGCGGGCCAAGAAGGTCATCGAGTATTCCATCGAGGAAGCCCGCAACCTGAACCACAACTACGTCGGCACGGAGCACCTGCTGCTCGGCCTGCTCCGCGAGCAAGAGGGCGTCGCGGCGCAGGTGCTGATGAATCTCGGCCTCAAACTGGAAGACGTTCGCGAAGAGGTTCTCAACTTACTGGGGCACAACATGCCGAACGAAAACGAACCGGGTGGCGGCGGCGGCGGCCGCGAGGGCGGGTCCGAGCGGGGCAGCGGCGAGCGGCAGTCCGGCGGCAAGTCGAAGTCGAAGACGCCGGCCCTGGACAGCTTCGGCCGCGACCTGACCGAACTCGCCCGGACCAGCAAGCTCGACCCGGTCATCGGCCGGTCGAACGAGATCGAGCGGGTGATTCAGGTCCTCAGCCGCCGTACGAAGAACAACCCCGTGTTGCTCGGGGAGGCCGGCGTCGGCAAGACGGCCATCGTCGAGGGCTTGGCCCAGATGATCGTGGACGGCAACATTCCGGACCTGCTCCGGGACCGCCGGCTCGTCGTGCTGGACCTCGCCATGATGGTCGCCGGGACGAAGTACCGCGGCCAGTTCGAGGAGCGGATCAAGGCCGTCATGAACGAGGTCCGCCGGGCGAAGAACACGATCCTGTTCATCGACGAGTTGCACACCCTCGTCGGGGCGGGCGGCGCGGAGGGCGCGATAGACGCCAGCAACGTGCTGAAGCCGGCGCTGGCGCGGGGCGAGATTCAGTGCATCGGCGCGACGACGCTGGACGAGTACCGCAAGTACATCGAGAAGGACGCGGCCCTCGCCCGCCGGTTCCAGGAGATCATCGTCAACCCGCCGTCGAACGTGGAGGCGGTCGAGATTCTCAAGGGCCTGCGGGATCGCTACGAGGCGCACCACCGCGTCCAGATCACGGACAGCGCGCTGAAGGCGGCCGTCGATTTCTCCGAGCGGTACATCTCCGGCCGCTGCCTGCCGGACAAGGCCATCGACGTGATCGACGAGGCCGGGGCGCGGATTCGGCTGAAGTCGATGACGCGGCCACCGGACCTCAAGGACATCGACGAGCAGATCGAGAAGCTGAACCAGGAGAAGGAGTCGGCCGTCGCCGAGCAGGACTTCGAGAAGGCGGCCAGCCTCCGCGACCAGGCGGACAAGCTGAAGAAGAAGAAGGAGAACGCCACGAAGGAGTGGCGGGACAAGGCGAAGGAGGCCGACGGCGTGGTGGACGAGGAGGTCGTCGCCGAGGTCGTGTCGAAGATGACCGGCGTGCCGCTGCGGAAGGTCGGCGAGGACGAGACGAAGCGGCTGCTGAAGATGGAAGCCGAGATGCACGGGGCGGTCGTCAGCCAGGACGAGGCGATCAAGGCCATCGCCCGGGCGATCCGCAAGAGCCGCGTCGGGCTGAAGGACCCGAAGCGGCCGATCGGCACGTTCATCTTCGCCGGGCCGACCGGCGTGGGGAAGACGCTGCTCGCGAAGTCGCTGGCGAAGTTCATGTTCGGGGACGAGACGGCCCTCGTGGCGCTCGACATGAGCGAGTACCAGGAGAAGCACAACGTCAGCCGGCTGTGGGGCGCGCCGCCCGGCTACGTCGGGTTCGAGGAAGGCGGCCAACTGACGGAGAAGATCCGCCGGAAGCCGTACAGCGTGGTACTGCTCGACGAAATTGAGAAGGCCCACCCGGACGTGTGGAACGCCCTGCTCCAGATCATGGAAGAAGGCCGCCTGACCGACAGCGTCGGCCGGGTGATCGACTTCAAGAACACGATCCTGATCATGACCACGAACGTCGGGGCGGAAACCATCGTCGCGGCCGAGGACATGACGGCCCCGCTGTTGCGGCACCGCAAGCAGGACGACAACGTCAACTACGCGGAGATGAAGAAGAAGCTCCAGGCCCGGATGGAGAAGGAGTTCCGGCCGGAGTTCCTGAACCGGCTGGATGACATCATCGTGTTCCGCAAGCTGACGACGCCGGACCTGAAGCAGATCGTGGACATGGAGCTGGCGAAGGTCGCGAAGCGGCTCAAGGAGAAGGGGTTCACGCTGCAGGTGAACGAGGAGGCAAAGGACTTCCTCATCGAGAAGGGGAGCAGCACCGAGTTCGGCGCGCGGCCGCTCCGCCGGGCCGTCGAGCAGTACCTGGAAGACGCTATGGCCGACTCGCTGCTGCGGGGCGAGTTTAACGGGAAGGACTCGATCCACGTCAAGCTCGGCGAGGTCGAGGGCGAGAAGAAGCTCATCATCGACTCGTCGGCGACGCCGGCGAGCGAACCCGCCGCGGTCGTGGCCGCCGCGGGCGAGGCGAAGTAACTGACCGCGAGGTCGTGACGACGGGCCGGGGGGAAACCCCGGCCCGTTTTCGTTTAGAACCCTGAGCGGAAGCGACGGGGTGGTGGGACTGATCCGACACCCCGTCGCTTCCGCTCAGGGTTCTACCTCGGGCAGTCAATTTTGTCTTGTATGCCGTCGCGCACCTGCGATGATGGCGAGTGCCGAACCCTCCCGCAACCCCGCCTCCGTCATGCCCCTCCGACTCGTCGCGTTCGCCCTTCTGGTGGCCGTACCGCAACTCCGGGCGGACGTTGATTTCAACAAGGCCGTCGCCCCGATCCTCCTGACCCACTGCGTCGAGTGCCACGGCGGGTCAGCCCCGGCCGGCAACCTCGACCTCACTACCGAGAAGGGGCTCCGCGCCGGCGGCAAGCACGGCCCGGACGCGAACTACCTGTTGGAGCGCGTCTCGGCCGGCGAGATGCCGCCCGCGAAGCAGGGCAGGCCGCAACCGCTCGCAAAGGAGCAACAGGCGGCGCTGAAGGCGTGGGTCGCGTCCGGCGCGGCGTGGCCGAAGGGCCGCGTCCTCGATTGGTTCGAGGCGACGAGCGCGACGCGGGCCGGGAGGGACTGGTGGTCGTTGCAGCCAGTTCAGAAGTCAGAAGTCCGGGGTCAGAAGTCCGAGGGCTTGGTCGATCACTTCATCGGCGTGAAGTTAACGGAACGCGGCTGGGAACCCGCCCCGGAAGCCGACCGACGGACACTGATCCGTCGGCTCTCATTCGACCTCCTCGGCCTGCCGCCGACGTTCGAGCAGGTCGAGGCGTTCGCAAAAGACACGTCCCCGGACGCCTACGAGAAGCTGGTCGAACAGTTGCTAGCGTCACCGCACTACGGGGAGCGGTGGGGCCGTCACTGGCTCGACGTGGCCCGGTACGCCGAGACGTGCGGGTACGAGCGGGACCAGGTCAAGCCCGACATCTGGAAGTACCGCGACTGGGTCGTGAAGGCGTTCAACGACGACCTGCCGTTCGACCGGTTCGTGACGGAGCAACTCGCCGGCGACGAGCTGCCGGACCGCACCGAGCGGTCCCTGATCGCCACCGGGTTCATCCGCCTCGGGACGTGGAACGACGAGCCGAACGACCCGAACGAGTACAAGTACGACCGGCTCGAAGACATGGTTGGGGCGACCAGCACAGCGTTCCTCGGGCTGACGGTGAAGTGCGCCCGCTGCCACGACCACAAGTTCGACGCGATTCGGCAGGCCGACTACTACCGGATGGCCGCCGCGTTCTGGGCCGGGTTCATCGAGCCGGGGCCGCGGGAGCACCTCGGCGGGCCGGACCCGAAGGCGACGCCCGGCGCCCACGCCTGGATCGACCGCGGCCGCACCGTGCCGCCGATTCGGTTATTGAAGAAGGGCGACCCGAACCGGCCCGGCGAGATCGTCGAGCCGGGCCACCTCTCGACGATTCCGTCACTTGAGAAATCGTTACCCGCACCGTCTACTGACGCGAAGACGACGGGCCGGCGGTTGGCGCTCGCCAAGTGGATCGTCGATCCGAAGAACCCGCTGACCGCCCGCGTCTGGGTGAACCGCGTCTGGCAGTACCACTTCGGGCAGGGCCTCGTCCGCTCGCCGGACAACTTCGGCTTCACCGGCGAGAAGCCGACGCACCCGGAACTGCTCGACTGGCTCGCGGCCGAGCTGATCGCGAAGAAGTGGTCCACGAAGCACGTCCACCGACTGATTCTGTTGTCGAAGACGTACCGGCAGTCGTCGCTGCACCCGAGGCAGGATGAGTACGCGAAGACCGACGCCGGGAACAAGTTGTGGTGGCGGGCCGAGCGGCGGCGCGTGGAAGCCGAGGTGCTCCGCGACACTCTGTTGTTTGCGGGCGGCAATCTCAAGCTCGACCGTGCCGGCGGGCCGAGCTTCTCGCCGGAGATTTCGCCGGAAGCACTGGAAGGGCTGTCCACGAAGTCGGCCGCGTGGAAGGCGTCGCCGCCGGCGGAGCAGGGCCGTCGTAGCCTGTACGTCTTCAGCAAGCGCGGCTTGCTCGCGCCGCAACTGACGGCCTTTGACCTGCCGGACGCGACGCTACCGTGCGGCCAGCGGGACACCACGACCGTCGCGCCGCAGGCGTTGGTGCTGATGAACAACCGGTTCTCACACCAACAGAGCGAATCGCTCGCGAAGCGAGTCGCAAAGGCGGGGACGGACGAGAAGGGACGGATCGTCGCGGCGTGGCGATTCGCGCTGAGTCGCGAGCCGCGGGCGAATGAAATGACGGCCGCGGCCGAGCATCTCGCGAAGCAACGAGAGACGTTCGCCGGGAGGGACGCGGACCGGCTCGCGCTGGAGTCGCTGTGCCACGTGTTGCTCAACACGAATGAGTTCCTGTACGTGGATTGATTCTTGTAGGGCGGGTCAAGGCTTTGCGCCGACCCGCCGTCGCGGTCCCAGCCGGTTCGGCCGCTCTTCAACTGGTTGCGGTCCGCCGGCGGGTCGGCGCAAAGCCTTGACCCGCCCTACAAGACAAACGAGGTTTCTGGTATGCCCTCCCCCTTCCCCTGCGGCCTGACCCGCCGCGAGTGCGTCTGGCAGATGGGGGCCGGGTTCGCCGGCGTCGCCCTCGCCGGCCTCGGCCTCGTTCCCAGCACGCACGCCGCTGAGAAGAAGCAACAGTTCCCCGCGAAGGCGAAGGCCGTCATCTTCCTCATGATGAACGGCGGACCCAGCCAGGTGGACACGTTCGACCACAAGCCGCTGCTGGAGAAGTACGCCAACCAGCCGCTGCCCGCAGACAAGAAGTTCATCAACTCCGGCGGCCGCAAGGTCGGGTTCCTCACGCCGGCGTTCCGCAAGTTCCGGCCCGGCGGCAAGTCGGGCCTGATGATCTCGGACTACTTCCCGAAGGTCCGCGAGCACGCCGACGAGCTGGCCGTGATCCGGTCGTGCCACACCGACAGCCACGCCCACGGCTCGGCGCTCGTGCAAATGAACACCGGCAAGACGTTCATCGGCCGGCCGTCTCTGGGCAGTTGGGCGGTCTACGGCCTCGGCTCGGGGAACAAGGATCTGCCCGGCTACGTCGTCCTCATGGACAAGCGGGGTGGCCCGATCAGCGGGCAGCCGAACTGGGGCAACGGGTTCATGTCGGCCGCATACTCCGGCACGCTGTTCCGGCCGACCGGCGACCCGATCCTCGACCTCCGCGGCCCGGCCCACGTCTCGGCGAAGGCGCAGCGCGAACAGCTGGACCTTCTCGCGAAGCTAAACCAGGAGCACCTCGACGCCCGGCCCGGCGGCCGCGAGCTGGCGGCCCGGATCGAGAGCTACGAACTGGCCTACAAGATGCAGGCGGCCGCGCCGGAGGCGGTCGATCTCACGAAGGAGTCGAAGAAGACGCTCGACCTGTACGGCGTCGGACGGCAGCCGACCGACGAGTTCGGCCGCAACTGCGTGATCGCCAGGCGGCTGATCGAGCGGGGCGTGCGGTTCGTGCAGCTCTACAGTGGCGGCGGCCACCTCGAAGACACCTGGGACGCGCACCAGAGTGTCGAGAAGAACCACGGCCAGCACGCCGCGGAGGTCGATCAGCCCATCGCCGCGCTGCTGACCGACCTGAAGGCCCGCGGCCTGTTGGACAGCACGCTGGTGATCTGGGGCGGCGAGTTCGGCCGGATGCCGTTCAGCGAGGGGAAGGGCGAGCCGGGCCGGAACCACAACCCCTACGGGTTCTCGATGTGGCTAGCCGGCGGCGGTGTGAAGGGCGGCACGGCCTACGGCGCGACGGACGACCTCGGCTTCGAGGCCGTCGAGGACAAGGTCCACCTCCACGACCTCCACGCGACGATCCTTGCCCTTATGGGGTTGGACCACGAGAAGCTGACGTACTTCCACCAGGGCCGCCACGAGCGGCTGACAGACGTGTACGGCCGGGTGGTGAAGGAGGTCATGACTTGACCCGGCCGTCGTAGCACCGGTCACTCCATGAACCCGCCCGTCTTTTCGCGGCCCAGGATGACCCAACACAGGACGAAGTACAGGAAGAACCCTGCGGCCAACCCGAACGAATAGGCCGCGAACAAGTCCGTGTTGTTGAAGACGGTCGTGACGGCCCCGCCGCCGACCGCCCCGATTACCGCGGCAATGTCCCCCAGGGTGGACTGATCAGTTCGGTGACGTAGTGTTCTGTACGTGATCCATCCCACAACTAGGCCGAAGAAAAACGCCCCGTAACTAGTCGGCACGGTGAAGCCCTCCGGAACCGCTCGTGAAGGTTTGTCCGGATGGCGATCATACCGTCGGCGACTTCAACTTCAAAACGGATTTCTTTGTCTCAGAATGTGTCGAACCGTGACTTCAAGGCGGACGGTCGGACGTTGACCACGCGGTCAGGACTGAATCGTCAGCCGGAGGTCGGACGAGCAGAAGGGGGTGTAGGCGAGGCCGAGCAAGTTGCCCTTCCGAAGCAGGTGCGTGCGGACTCGACGCATCGCCTCGCCGGCCGACCGCTCCGATTGGAAGTGGAACAGGAACTCCTCCGCGACCTCGCCGGCGACCTGTTGGTGGACGGAAATCTCAGTACCGATCACGCCCGCCGCGTTGACGCTTGCGAAGGCGTCTACGAAGTTCAGCAACGCCTCGGGCGTGATGTCCGTGGTGTGGCAGCCGTTGATGAAAACCAAGGGCGGAGTCTGCCGCCAATGGCTCTTGGGCCAGGCCCCTTGCTCCCAAGCGATGATGTGCTCCGGGCGAATTTTTTCCCCGTCCCCGACGCTGAGGTAAGGGCTGAGGGCGTCGGACCCGGGAACCTTCTCCCGGCGGCCGTGACAATAGAAGTAAACCAGCTCCTGGGCCGGACGTGCCAATCCCTCGGTGATGTCCTTGCGGCTCTTGCACACCCGCACGGCGAACTGCGATAACCGCGACTGAACCCGTTGGAAGTGGGCCTTGAGCAGGGCGTCGTCCAGCTCCAGGCTGACGCCGGCCAAGAGTTCAAGCGGCTTGTTGCCGGCTTCGATGGCGAGCGGCAACCCCTTCCCGCCCGCCATCGGGGGTGGTTGCTCGATCGTGTGCTTGAACCCCCAGAACCCGAACGGGCACAGGGTGTTCATCCTGTGGTCCGCTGCGTACGGGCAGCCACGGCCGGGTTCGGCCTCCGCCCGCCAGGCGTCCCAGGTGTCGAGCAGCCGGCAGCGGCTCGGGGCCGCCTCGTCGAACGGGATGTCGTAGACCAGCGCCCACGGAAAGATGAACCCGCTCCCGCGGGTCCGCGCGATCTGAATGGTGGTCGGCTCGGCCAGGCGGCCGTTCCGCAACTCGTCCCGCCTCTCGGGGTGGTTCGTGAGCAACGTGGCCCAGAGCTTCCACCCGACCCTGGCCAGCGCGGTCAGGTCGTCCACGAACGCCGCGAACGGCTTGCCGTTCTGGTCGTCGTACCGGTTCCGCATCGTCTTCCCGAAGAAGCCCCCGCCTTCGACGATGTGAATGTCCCGGAGGGCGAACCGGGCCTGATCGACCGCGCCGCGCATCTGACCCTCGGTCAGGTTGAAGGCCAGCAGCTTGTCGTCGCCGTCGTTGAACACGATGCGGTGCGACGCGTCCGCGTTCGCGTTCGTCAAGATGTTCAGCCCGCGGGCCGGCAGGCGGCCCACGTCGGTCAGGTCCGCGGTCAGTGAGTAATCGACCCAGGAGGTGTACCCGTCCCCCTCGCCTGCGTGCGCGGCGACGTCGGCCGTCATCGCCTGGGACTGCACGAGGTTGTTCCGAAAGTACACCATGATCCGGACGTGGGCCGGCCCGGCCTCGAGTGGTGCCCGGAGGGGAATGAGTACGGCGGGCCGCCGGTCCTCCGGCCGGCAGGTGTGCCGCTGGCCGTTGCACCCGCACACCCAACTGGGTCCGACATGGGGTAGGAAAAAGGGGTGGCGGTCGGGTTGGACCTGGAAGTCGTTGCTCACGGCCACGGCGTCGAGCCAGTGGCCGCCCGGCCGCGGCGGCAGTCGGGCGTCCGGGAAGGCATGGTCGCGGTAGTTCTGAACGACGCTCTCGGTGTCGTGCCCGGCAACGTGAATGCGCAAGTCGTACCAGCGTTCCGTGAGCGGGGACGACGAGCCGGGCAGCGCGCGGCCGCCCACCTTGTCCACCAGGCAGACGTTCACGTACCTCGGCTCGCTCGGAGGTTCGGACGGCCGGGGGTCGGCAGTCGGCTCATTCGCCCCGCCGACGCGGACGGGGGGCGTCATGCCCTGCGTGAATTCCAGGGCCGAGAGGTCGGGTCCGCCAACCCCGAAGGGCTTATGCCCTTTCCACTCCGGCAAAGCCGCCCCGATCGAGGGCGCGGCCTTTTCTTCCGCGGGGCGCACCGGGGGGGTACCGAATTCCAGCGACCCCCCGGCGTGGAGACGCTTAGCGGGCCGCTTACGGCGTGCCACTTTGTGGAGATGGCTGATTCTGGCCAGTAACTCTTCCAGCAACCGGCTCGACGCGTGGGAGCGGTTACGTGCGACGGCCTCGTCCTGAATCCTTTGAACGACTGCTGGCGGGGCGTAGATGATCATTGCGGCCGTACCTGTACCGGGTGCCGAAGTTCCGACGTGACGCTATTGCGGTATGGCCTCCATCTTACCACCGAAAAATGTCCTCGTGTTGTCCGAGGCCTCCCAGTTACCGCCCGAGCGCCCACTTGAAGAACTCGTAAAGCCGTGCGTTCGACTCCTCGGTCGGGTCGTGCGTCTTGCGGTTCGTCATGCCGACGCGGTTCTCGAAGCCCAGCAACTTGTTCACCACGACGGCGTGGTTCAGCGCCCGCCACCGCTCCGGCGGGTCCTCCGAGCCGCCGGACACGAGGAACGGCCGCGGGGCCATGAGCGCGTGCAGTTCGTGTAGGTCGCGGCCGGATTCCACCAGCGTCTTGTACGGCCCCTGACGCGGGAACTCCTTCGTCAGCACGCCGCGCTTCCGGTCCTTGCCTCGTTCGAAGCCGAGGTACCACGGCTCCCAGTAGTTCACGTTCGGCCGCGACTCGTCGAACACGACCCCGCCGTCCGACCACGCGGCGGCCGCGAAGTCGTCGTTGAGGCAGCTCGCGAACATCGCCCACTTCCCCCCGTAGGAGTGGCCGACGATGCCGATCCGCTTCCGGTCCACGCTCGGGTGCTGCGCGAGCAGCGTGCGGCACGTCGCGGCCTCGTAGGCGTGGTACGACAGCGGCTGGAGCTTGCACGTTTCCTTGTTCGGCCAGTACGTCTCGTAGTGGCTGCCGAGCGAGAGCGCGACGAACCCCCGCTTCGCGAGCTGGTACGCGAAGTCACGAAGCGACTTCGTCCCCTCGCCGATGCCGGTCTTCGAGTCGTAGAAGACGACGAGCACGGCGGGGAAGGGGCCTTTCCCTTCCGGAATGAGTAATCGCGCGTCGTCGGTCGTGCGGTCCGGCGCGACCTGGACGCGGACGTGTTGCTGCGTGAAGTTCTCGCGCTTGCTCGAGGACAGAACTTCGAGCGTCGGCTTCTCGATCGGCGGCGGCCACGGGCCGAGTAGGTCGTGCCAGGACTGGCGAATCTCCTCGCGGCGCTTCTTCCAGTCGTCGGCCGTGCGGACCGGCGTGCCGTCGGTGAACGTCAGCGGCGACTTGTACTTCCCGAAATCGTTCGCGTACTCCTTCGGCGGCGCAAAGTACGGCGCGAGCGACTTCGGAAGTGGGTCGGCCGACGCGACTGCGGAAACCGCCAGTACGACGACGAGAAGGATGGCGAGGCGCATCGTCGTTTCTCCGAAAGGGATGTAGAGGGTATACCCCAACGCCGCCCGCGGGTAAACTTCCGGGTGCGAAACCTCTCTCCCCGAGAACCCGCCATGAACCGCCTCTCCCTAGTACTGCTCGTCCTCCTCACGTCCTCCGTTCGGGCCGAGAACTGGCCCGGCTGGCGCGGGCCACGCGGCGACGGTACGAGCGCGGAGAAGAACCTGCCGACGGAGTGGTCCACGACCAAGAACGTGAAGTGGAAGGCGAAGCTGCCGTCGCCGGGGAACTCCAGTCCGGTCGTGTGGGGTGACCGTGTGTTCGTCACGCAGTCGATCGACAAGGAGGGGACCGAACGCGCCGTCATCTGCTTCGACCGCAAGGACGGTGCGGTCGTGTGGCAGAAGGCGGTCCCGTTCAAGGGCAAGGAGCCGACGCACGCGACGAACCCGTTCTGCGCCGCTACGCCGGTGACGGACGGCGAGCGGGTGATCGCGTCGCACGGCTCGGCCGGGCTGGTTTGTTACGACATGGCCGGGAAGCAGCTCTGGCACCGGGACCTCGGCAACTTCATCCACATCTGGGGCAACGCCGCGTCGCCGATCCTGCACGGCGACCTCGTCATCTTGAACTGCGGCCCCGGCGAGCGCACGTCGCTCCGCGCCTTCAACAAGAAGACCGGCGAGGACGCGTGGGAAGTGCAAGAACAGGGCGGCAAGGAAGGGAAGACGCAGGCCGACTGGATCGGTTCGTGGAGCACGCCGCGGGTCGTGACGGTTCAGGGGAAGGACCAACTGCTGATGTCGTGGCCGAACGTGCTGAAGGCCCACGACCCGAAGACCGGCGAAGTCCTCTGGTCCTGCAAGGGGCTGTCGAAGCTCGTCTACACGTCGCCGGTCGTCGGCGGGGATGTCGTGGTCGCGATGTCCGGGTACGGCGGCGCGGCACTCGCGACGAAGCTCGGCGGCACGGGCGACATGACCGCGAACCGCCTCTGGCATCACACGCAGTCGAACCCGCAGCGGATCGGGTCGGGCGTCGTCATCGGCGACCACCTCTACATGGCGAACGCCGGGCCGGGCACGATCCAGTGCATCGACCTGAAGACCGGCCGCGACGCGTGGGAGAAACAAACCCTCGGCGTCGCGTGCTGGGGCAGCCTCGTTCACGCGGACGGCAAGCTCTACACGACCGACCAGAACGGCGACACGTTCGTTCTGGCGGCGAAGCCGACGTTCGAGCTGCTCGCGCGGAACAAGCTCGGCGAGAAGTGCAACGCCTCGCCGGCCGTGTCGGAGGGCGACATCTTTATCCGCACGTTCAACCACCTCTGGTGCATCGGGAAGAAGTAACTACTTCTGCCGCACGGCCGGGGTGATGGGCACGAGGGCACGCAGCTTAGCGAGCAGCCCGTGCGCCTTCTCGGCCCGCGGGGTGTCCGGGGCGAGGCGGATCGCCAGTTCGCAGCACTTCGCGGCCTCGGCGGGGTCGCCCTTCTCGCGGTACGCCTCGGCCAGCGTCAGTTGCAGTTCGGCCGCCGCCTCGTTCGCCTTCTTCGCCGCGGCCGCGAGCTTCACCAACTCGGCATCGGGTTTCTGAGACGGCTTCCGGTCGGCCGCGACCAGATCGGTCGTCCGCTTCAACTGCTCCTTGAACGGATCGACGCCGACGTGCCCCTGGACGAAGGCGTGAATCGTCCCGTCCGCCGCCGCGAGAACCGTCGTCGGATAGACCTGAATCTTCAGCGCCTTCGTCAGTGCGGCCTCCTTGTTGCCGTCGATCTTCACCGGGATGAACCCGCCGGCCATCGCGATCACCTTCGCGTCCTTGAACGTCGTCGCGTCCATCTTCTTGCAGTAGAAGCACTCCTCCGTGCCGATCTGGAGCAACAGCGGCAGACCCGTCTCGGCCGACTCCTTGCGGGCCGCGTTGTAGTCGGTCCGCCACTCGATCCGTGGGTCGGCGGCGCGGGTGAACGACGGCCGCGGCGCGATCAGCACGAAGATCGCCGCGAGCGCGGCGGCGGGAAGGCGCAAGTCTGTCATTCTCGATCCTCGAAGGTGCGAGTCACGGCGGGCCGACGGATCAATTCCCAACAGGCGGCGATATCCGCGAGTTCTTACCCTCTCCCCCGGCTTTGCGGGGGAGAGGGCAGGGTGAGGGGGAAGGCGCTCAGCGGTCCGAGAGACGCTTCTCCCATTTCAGGGAGGGGGGGGGGCCC